>VSKX01099249.1_pt1 | contig 23755 bp, 22 predicted proteins | sample 4799481 | NCBI WGS metagenome assembly VSKX01 (sample SAMN12179537, study PRJNA552185) | sponge metagenome | biome: deep-sea hydrothermal plumes; feature: spots directly above weak diffusing fluid; material: sea water; isolation source: sponge from the Swan site of a hydrothermal vent ...
AGGTCTGCGTGATGGCTCTATCACTCAGCAAGAATTGCTTGACGAAGTTAACCAGCTTATCGAACAAGCAGGCTTAGCCGAAGACCAAAAGCTGTCCCGTGCAGGCTTAAACCGCTACGCCACTAAAATGGAAAAGGTCGGTAAGAGCCTGCGTGAAATGCGAGAAGTCACAAAGGTTTGGACGGCAGAACTCGGCGATAAACCCACAGGCGAAGTCACCAAGCTTATTTTAGAAATGGGACGTAACCAGCTGTTTAAGGCTCTGATAAACGAAGATGAAAACCAAAAAGCCGACGTAGGCATGATTAAAGATGCCATGTTAGCCGTTCAACGTCTCGAATCAGCCGCCATGGCAAGCCATAAACGTGAAAAAGAGATCAGAACCGCCTTTGCCAAAGAGGTTGCTGACAAGGTTGATAAAGTCGCTAAGCAAGCAGGCTTAACCGCTAAAGCCGTCAAGACCATCAAAAGTGAAATCTTGGGGATTGACTAATGGCTAACATTACCGAGAATGTTGTCGAAGGCAGCCACCCAGAGTTAACTGAAGTCACTGAAGCCATCAAAAAAGAGTTCAAGGCTTACGATCCTGATGAACTATTACTCGGCTATCAAAAACGTTGGGTAGCTGATGACTCACAACTCAAGATTGCTGAAAAGTCACGTCGAACAGGTTTAACTTGGGCAGAAGCTTCCGATGCTGTATTAACAGCCAGTGCAGCCCGTAACGCAGGCGGCACCAATCATTACTATGTTGGCTCTAACAAAGAAATGGCACGAGAGTTTATTGATGCAGCGGCAATGTGGGCCAAAGCATTCGATAAAGTAGCAGGCGAAATTCAAGAAGAAATCTTCCATGATGACAACGCCGACAAAGACATTCTCACCTTCGCCATTAACTTTGAGTCAGGCTATAAGATCCAAGCGCTATCTTCAAACCCGTCAAACTTACGTGGTATGCAAGGTAACGTAACCATTGATGAAGCCGCCTTCCACGATAAACTCGACGAAGTACTCAAAGCCGCATTAGCCCTCACAATGTGGGGCGCAAAGGTTCGTTTGATCAGTACTCACAACGGTATTGAAAATCTATTTAATGAGCTGATTAATGACAGCCGAGCAGGTAAAAAAGATTACTCAGTGCATCGTATTGATCTTGATGATGCCTGCCGTGAAGGTTTATTCCAGCGTATCTGCCAAATCCGCAAAGTTGAATGGTCACAAGAAGACGAAGACGAATGGAAAGCCAAGCTGCTCCGTGGCACAGCCAACGAAGAAGACGCCCAAGAAGAATACTACTGCAAGCCAAAATCAGGCGGTGGCGCTTACCTAAACCGTGCGTTAATCGAAGCACGTATGCAGCCATGCCCCGTTATTCGTCTCAAAAAGAAAGATGAATTTGCACAATGGCCCGAAAGTCTCCGTGCTGATGTTATTGACGAATGGCTTGACGAACACATCAAGCCAGTACTCGATAAGTTAGATCCAGACCGCCCACATGTATTCGGCGAAGATTTCGCTCGTAGTGGCGATTTAACCGTATTTAACTTTGGTGAAATAGGCCAAGACTTAACGATCAACTCCAAGCTGCAAGTCGAATTAAAAAATATTCCATTCAAGCAGCAAGAGCAAATTCTGTTTTACATCGTTGACCGTTTGCCCCGTTTACGTGGCGGTGCCATGGATGCACGAGGCAACGGTCAAGCCTTAGCCGAATTCGCCCAAGACCGTTACGGCTCAGAAGTGATCGAGTGCGTCATGCTGTCCGAATCTTTCTATCGTGAAAACATGCCACGGTTTAAAAGCCACTTCGAAGACGCCTTGATCACCATCCCCAGAGATGACGACACGCTTACCGATTTACGAGCCTTGAGCATCAATAACCGTGGTACGCCATGTTTAGGCGATACCCGAACAGGCAAAAACAAAGAACGTCACGGTGATGCCGCTATCTCATTATTCTTAATGGTTTACGCCTCAACCCTCGACGGTGCGCCCATTGAATTTACTCCTATTCCCCTAAGCTCACATCGAGATCCAAATGCCCACGCAAGGGACTACGACGATGACGAGCCACAATACACCCGAGGCACTTGGTAATGATGGAACGAAAAGACAGTCAGATCCTCGATCAACACGGTCGACCATTTCAGCAAAAAGAAGCCGAAGAGCAACAAAGTGAACAACCGCAAATTGCAGGCTTGCACCGTACCTTTAGTGAACATCCATCCAGTGGTCTGTCACCAGAGAAAGCCGCACAAATATTGCTGCAAGCCGAGCAAGGCGACTTAATATCACAATGTGAATTAGCTGAAGACCTTGAAGAAAAAGACGGCCATTTATACGCCGAGCTGGATAAACGCAAACGCGCCTTACTGTCAGTTGATTGGTATTTAGAACCACCACGCGATGCAAGCGAAGCCGAAAAACAAGACACTAAAATTGTTCAGGCGATGCTTGAAGACTTAAACGTAATGCCCACGTTGCTTAAAGATATGGCTGACGCGATATTAAAAGGCTTTAGCATGCATGAGCTAAAGTGGCAGCGTGAAGGCTCAACATGGTTTGTTGAGTCTCCAGAGTATCGCGATCCATCTTGGTTCATCACGCATCCCGACCGCCGTAACGAATTACGCCTACGCGACTCGACTCACGAAGGCGCTGAATTATGGCCGTTCGGCTGGCTCAAGCATGAGCATAAAGCCAAATCAGGCTATCTAAGCCGAGCAGGTTTAGTGCGCCAGTTAGTCTGGCCATTCATCTTTAAAAACTATTCAGTACGTGATTTAGCCGAATTTTTAGAAATCTATGGCTTACCATTACGAATAGGTAAATACCCAAGCGGTGCCAATGACGGTGAAAAACGCGCCTTGCTTCAAGCCGTCATGAGTATTGGTCATAACGCAGGCGGCATCATGCCAAAAGGCATGGAAATGGACTTTCACAGCGCGGCTAATGGTCAAGCCGAACCATTTGAGTTAATGATGTCATGGGGCGAAAAAACCATGAGCAAAGTTATCTTAGGCGGTACGCTCACCAGTCAAGCCGATGGCAAAAGCTCAACCAATGCCCTAGGTAATGTCCATAACGAAGTACGTGAAGAATTACGCGATAGTGATCTGGAACAACTTGCCACCAGTTTAAGCCGTGATCTTATTTATCCAATGTATGCGCTTAACTGTAAAAGCTTCAAGAACCGTCGCCGCTATCCCAAATTTGTGTTTGATATTAAAAAACCAGAAGACCTACAAGCCCTCGCTGCGCCATTAAAAAGTCTGGTTGAATTAGGTCTGCGAGTTCCTGAAAAATGGGTGCATGAAAAAGGCCGCATCCCAGAAGCCGCAGAAGGCGAAGCCGTATTAACGCTAGCCGCGCCAAAGCAGCCTGCACCGCCAATGCCCACCAAAACATTAACAGCAGAAGAAGCCAAAGCGGAAACAGCCCTTGCCGCCTTAGCCGCTGGTGATGTATCAAAAGCAGCCAAATCAAAAACCGACTTAGACATCGCTGATGTGTTTGCCGTCCAGCTCAAGCACAGCATGTCACCCGTACTTAAAAGCTATATTGCGCAAATACAGCAAATTGTTGAACATGCCGACAGTCTGGAGAGCATCGCCGAAGCCCTCACCAAACTTGACTTGCCCATCGAAGAAGCCACAACCGTCATGCAAATGGCATTTGTAGCAGCAGAACTTGCAGGCCAAAACGATGTAGAGGAAGACGCATAATGAGCTTATCAGTCATTCAAGCCCTCCGTTTTCGTTATGCCCGCAAACAAAACCGTCATTCCCGTGAAAACGGGAATCCAGTGCCTTTGCCTCAAAAAGAAAAAACCACTGGATGCCCGATAACAACATTCGAGCATGACAAAAGCGGTCGCGAGGATTAGCCATGCAAAACGTTAAATACGGCAACCTCGACTTTAAAGAAGCCATTGCTTTCTTTCGAGCAAAGCTCAACGTACCAACAGAACGCTGGAACGATATCTGGCGCACAGGTCATAATTCAGGCTTTATGGTGGCGGGTGCATTAAAAGATAATTTGCTCAATGATTTTAGGCAATCACTTGATCGTGCCATTGCCGAAGGTAAAAGTTTAACTTGGTTTAAACGTGAATTTAAAACCATCGTAAACCGCCACGGATGGGACTACACAGGCTCAGCCGATTGGCGTAGCGATATTATCTACCAAACCAACATGCGCCAAAGTTACAACGCGGGTCGCTATGCTCAGCTGCAACACTTTGACTATTGGGAATACCAACACGGCGACAGCATTAGCCCACGCCTTCATCATTTAAAATGGCATGGCACCGTATTAGCAAAAGACGATCCTTGGTGGCAAACCCATATGCCGCAAAATGGTTGGGGCTGCAAATGTAAAGTACGAGGTCGCAGCCAACAAGCCCTAAACCGTATGGGTAAAAAAGTAACGCCTACTCCAAACGACGGCACTTACCAATGGGTAGACAAAGTCACAGGCGAAACTTTCGACATACCAAAAGGTATCGACCCAGGGTTTGACTATGCTCCAAGCAAATCGGCACAGCTTGCTCGGCAGCAACAAGCCAGAGCCAAAGCCGTTGAGCCATATCAGCCACCAAAACGCACCGTGCCCACCGCATTCTCAACCATAAAAGGCGTTAACGTACATGGTTTAAACCAAACACTTGTTGATTTAGCAGCTACCGATTCAGCGGCGCAAGTGGCGCTACTGGAGAGTTACTTCACCAGGCACAACACCCAAACCATATTTATCAAACAGTCAGAAATGAGTTGGGGAAATAAAGCCTCGCTCATGATACAAGCCGATATTGCCGACTATTTGAACATGGATATCAACCGAGCAAGGTCTGCTTACATCACCCGCAAAGTGAGTCGTACTAATGGCTTCACCTTTAAAGACAGCAATCACGTTGTGGTTAAGTCGAAAGCCAGTGTGCATTTGTCAGCGCTGAACATCGCCACCCTAAAACAAGCAGCAGCTGAAGTTGTAAGCCAGCGGATAAGCTCCGACAACCTTGCAGACTTAATGTGGAGCCTTTCGAACAACAGCCTAAAACAAAGTGGCGAAGCCGCCCGAGTGTTTACAACATGGCTACATGAAATTGGACATCAAGTGCATTTTAAAGCAGGTACACCAGACCTCACAAAATACGGCACAGTCAGTAAATACGGATTTACCAATCACAAAGAGCACTTTGCCGAATGGTTTACCGCATGGGTATTAGCACCTGAAAAAGTAAAAGAGTACAGCCAAGAGTTGTATACTTTAATTAAAGAAGCCGTTAAAGGTACAGGAAAGTAACATGACAAAACTCGAACAAGCATTTGCTTTGCTCCAGCAACCCATCACCCTTGAAGTGTTGCAGCAATACAACGAGCTAGCCGAAGCCAAAAGCGATCCAGAACATGAATACATTGCCGACTTACACGAAGCTTTTTTTGTAGCCGCATCAGATAACCTAACCGAATCTGAATTTAAAGAAGCACAAGACAAAGGATTGCTTTAGCTAACCCGTCATACCAGCGAAGGCTGGTATCCAGAGCCTTTAATCTGCTAAACACAAGGAAACAAAATGGCTGGCACTTACATTCACGTCGAGACAACAGGCTTAACCCAAATCAACAAAGCCTTAAAAACCTTGGTGCGTAAAGGGCAAAGTCTCGATCCGGTCTTGCGCGATATCGGTGAATATTTACTTGAATCAACCCAGCGCCGTTTCATCGACCAACAAGCACCCGACGGTAAACCATGGGCACCACTCAGCCCTGACACCATTCTAAAGAAAAAACGACCAGACAGAATACTGGTTGAGTCAGGCAACTTAGCCGATTTACTGAGATACCAAATCACCAACAACACATTACAACTGGGCAGCCATTTAGAATACGCCGCCACTCATCAGTTCGGACGCGACGAAGCCAACATCGAGGCCAGACCCTTTTTAGGCATCGCCCCATTCGAACGTGACGAAGTATTAAACATGGTTGGCGATCATTTGTTGGATAAACTCTAAAATCTCTCAGAGCGATTCTAAGCCTTGCCACCGTGTTAGATCGTTAAATGGTATTCGGTATAACCACAAAACCGCTTAAAAATGAATTTAAACAGGGTTTAAACAGCAATTGAGAATGTTAGTCAGGTAAAAAACAAAGTTTGTTGAATTTAAGGATCAAAAATGACAACTACGAAAACACCTAAAATAAAAGAAACAATAAAAGCAGGTCAACGTTGGCATCGAGCTGGCGAAGTATTAAATGCCGATAGCACCACATTAGCTGATTTATCATCAATGAAAGGCATAATGGAATTTCGCAGTCAAGAGAGCGGTAGGTTATTAGTAAGCATTACCCATAACAACGGGATTATATTATCCGATGGTTCAGGCACATATAACTACGAATTAGATTTATCGTCAGCACAGTCGATGGTTTTTAATGGTCACGAAATGATACTGGCTGATTTTTTTATCATCAACGGTGACATCGCTTACCCAGTATTTAATTTACAACTTAGAATTGAACTCACTCAAACACAATGGCAGCCGCTAGCGGGAGCGCCTACTATTCCGTCACCTGATTTACAGTTTTTATCATTATCAACCGTTATTCCCATCGCGACATTAGATGTACTGGGTGGGATAACCCGACAACAAGTTGAGTTGCTCATACCGACTTCGCCAACATTGAATGACTTAGGTGGTGTAACCCAACAGCAAGTTGAAGAGCTCATTCCACCGCCAGAGCAACATACTAATCGAGTGGCGTTTGTTGGTACGTCTTTAGTTCAGCAGTGTGATTCAGGTTCAACAGCCTCAATTGCTTATAGCAGTAAAGGCTGGTTTCGTTGGATGCAAATGTTAACTGGTCATATTTGTGATAGTCCCGTTTGGAGTGACCGTAGAGTGATAGTTGGGTGGGAGCCGTCAAGCATACCCAATAAATCACGGGGCTTTTATGGTTTTAATTTTGGCGTGTCAGGACAAAACATTGCTCAGATACTCGCACGTAAAGAACGAGTTTTGTCGGACTGTCAAACAGCAGGTGTAAAATTCATCATCGTTGATGGCGGCACTAATGATATGGGTTCCAAAACTAAAGAGTACATACAGACGTCCCGAGAGGAGTTATGTAACTATTTTATTAGTGGTGGTTTGACGGTTATTTTACTGCCGATATTAACCCGCGCCGTTACATCGTGGCCAATAGGCGGAACAGCAAGAGTAAATGCAGCATGGATAAATCAACGCACTCGTGAATACGTCAAAACAAAGCTCAATTGCTTTATATTCGATTGGAACGAACATTGGATTGATTATTCTAATGTAAACGGTGAACCACACACTGGCTATTCAAATGACGGTACTCATTTTGATGTAAAAGGTGCATACAGCATCGGCAAAGGTTTAGCTGATATGATGATGTCTATTTTACCAGCACCTGATTTAAATAACTTTTCGCCCGATAATATCTTCAGTGCTAACAATCAATTTGGGAATATAGCGCCAAACGGCTACCAATACGGCGCCAATGGTAGAAAATATGATGCGATGACGGGAGTGGTTTCGGATGAATGGGCAGGACAAATTTATAGGGGAGCAATGACCGTTGTAGCGAGTAAAGAAGTTGCAAAGTATGGGGAAGCACAAATTTATAGCATTACGCCTTCCAGTGCACCTGCTACTTTACTCCATCGAACCTATCCATCAGATCGAAATCACAATGGTGATTTGGCGGGGAAGTGGGTGGTAATGGAGGCAACTGTTGAGTTATCCGCTTACGCAGGATGGCAAGATATACATTGTTTGATAGATGATGTTTCAGCGGCTAACGGTCTTAAAACATCGTCTTTATCGAATACTGAGGGAACGTTCCCTAATGAAGCGATGATATTAACCATGAAAACCCCGCCTCTTTTACTGGAACCCGACTCGATAAAATTAAGAATGAGAGTGAATATAGGAATCAACGGAATTGCAGGTAACCCCGTTGTTAAAATCAGTGCGATAAAATGTTATCAAGTTGACGACCCTAGAGTTGTTTATGGTATAGGAAACTAACCCACCACTTATAATTGATGCGTCACTCCCGTGAAAACGGGAGTCTATTTCCGCTAACCACTACCATAAAATGAATTTAAACAGGGTTTAAACACTGTTAAGCTATCGTAACGTAATGGTTAAATGGATTTTTAAAATGGAAATCATCAAAAAGATTTTTATTACCACCGTAATTTTTTCGCTTGTTGCTTGCGCAGGAGCAACCAGAATAGAACCTGAGAAGTTTAAACTTCTCAGTTCTGGGCAAATAAAACCGCAGGATGTACCTAGATTTGTCGATTGTTTGAATGATGGTTTCAATCGTTCTCATTGGGGAATTACCAATTACGAAGTTCGTCAAACTCAGCGAGCAGATGGTTATCGTGTGGAAACTTATACTGGCTCATTGAATTATTTGATCGTTAGTGCTGATGTTTTTCATAATGGCAAAGTGAACTTACTAGAAAGCGAAGATGCTGTATTCATTAACACGACTGGAGAGAGAGAAGCATTTAGTCATTGCCTTAAGCAATTTTAACCCTCAATACTTTCCCAAAACCTTTCCAACCCAGAACCTAAGCAAATCCCCCCAAACTGAGTACTCAACGTTCAATAAATTGAGTACTCGATGTTCAAGCTTGCCGCCTTAACCAGTCAAATATTACTTGCCACCGTACAAGTGGACAGCGATGGCTATATTCAAGCCTTACCAGATGGACAGTTTTCCGCTGTCGATGGTCGCCCCGCTGACGTAGCAAGTGGTAAATGGTTGATGGATGCAACCGCATTCGCAGCACTAAAAGCCAACACGCCTCACCAAAATGGTGATCTCGTTATCGATTACGAGCACCAAACCCTAAACGTAGAGAAGAACGGACAGCCAGCTCCAGCGGCGGGATTCTTCCATATCTCCGATGTGCAATATCGTGAAGGCCAAGGCTTATTCATAAAGCCTGCCTTTACCGATAACGCTCAAGCCCATTTGACGGCCAAAGAATACAAGTACTTCTCGCTAGTATTTGGTTACGACACCACCACTGGCCGTCCTTCTTATATTCACTCTGGTGCATTAACCAATCGCCCAGGCGTGGATGGCATGTTGCCTTTAGCGGCGCTCAGTGCCGAACTCAATACTCAATTTAAACCAAGTTTAAACACCAAAACCCAACAGAAGGATACTCCTGTGAATGAAATCTTAATCGCGCTGTTGGCCAAGCTCGGTATTGAAATCGGTGCTGACACCGAAATCACCGACGCTCAGGCACAAGCAGCATTAACGGCTCTTAACGAGCTGAATGTAGAAGCAAGCAAAGTGGAAGGCTTAAATACTCAGCTTGTGGCGCTTTCTGCAACAAACGGCAAGCAGGTGAACCTCGCCGAATACACGCCTAATAACGTGGTGAATCAGCTGCGTACTCAGTTAGTGTCACTCACTGCTCAAAATGGCGCATTAACCATTGAGCAAACCGTCAAGCAAGCAATGGATGACGGAAAAGTCTTCGAGTTCGAAAAAGATTACTTGCACGATTTAGGCAAGCAACAAGGTATGGCTGCACTGTCTGCACATCTTGATGCTCGCAGCCCAATTGCTGCATTAACCGCAGGACAAACGTCAACAGTACAAAAGCCAGCAGATACAAAAGATCCAATTGCTGCGCTAACAGCTGATGAAATCAAAATGGCAGATGCTTGGGGAACTTCCCACGCTGATTTCGCCAAAGCTAAGAAGGAGCAAGCGTAATGGCTGCTATTAACAACGCTACCCTCACTGCATTGCGTACTATGGTGCGAAGTGAGTTTCAAGGCGCACTGGCAAATGTAGAACCTAAGTACATGCAAATTGCGACTGTCGTGCCATCAAACACTAAGTCGAATACTTATGGCTGGTTAGGTTCAATGCCAGGGTTTCGTGAGTGGGTTGGCCCTCGTGTCATTAACGACATCAAAGAGCACAGCTATTCAATCACCAACAAAACGTATGAAAACACCATTGGTATTAGCCGTGATGATGTTGAAGACGACACCATCGGCACGTTTCGCCCGATGGTACAAATGCTGGCGCAAGAAGGTGCTGAGTTCCCAGACGAAAAAGTGTTTGGTTTGCTCGAAGATGGTTTTACGACTTTATGTTATGACGGCCAAAACTTCTTTGATACCGACCACCCAGTCAACGCCAGTCATGATGGTACAGGCGCAAATGCATCCGTATCTAACATCAAAACAGTAGTCGGTTACACAGGCCCCGCTTGGTACTTGTTGGATACTACGCGCCCAATTAAACCGATTCTCTTCCAAGAGCGTCGCAAACTGGCGTTAAACACCTTGTTTAATCCAACCGATCCAGCGGTATGGACAAACAACCGCTTCGAATTTGGTGCTGATGTACGTTGTGAAGCAGGCTTTGGTTTCTGGCAAATGGCCTTTGCAGGTCAATGTGAACTCACGTACGCCAACTTATGGGCAGTGTATTCCGCACAAAAAGACTTTAAGCGTGACGGTGGCAAGAAGTTGAAAATCCGCCCTAATTTGTTAGTCGTGCCAGCACAGCTAGAAAAAGCAGCACTGCAATTGATTAACCGTGAATTCGTCGACGACGGCAGCGGCACAACGGTTTCAAACGAGCTGAAAGGCAAGTTTGAAGTGCTAATCGCAGACCAGCTGTAACCCAACCCGAAAACCAAACCCTTCTGTCCTCCCGTGAAAGCGGGAGTCCAGACAATTAAACACAAATTAAACGAGGTTTAAATGCGATGTCTAAAACCATTATTGCTCAGCTTATCATTATCTGTCTCGCTCATGACGGCTACCGCCGTGCAGGCGTTGAGTTCGATAAAGGCGAAAACATTCTCGATGCTTCTGAACTTTCCGACGCTCAACTTGGGCAAATTAAAGCAGACAGCCGTTTGGAAGTTGTCGAGAGTAAAACTCCAGCTACCAAAACAAACCCTGGTAAGAATACACAAGGGTCCTTGGACGAGAACGGCGTGGTGCTAACACCCAAACTCACGCCAGAGCAGCAGTTTTCTGCCATTGTTGCCACGTTGGATAAGGGCAATAAAAAGCACTTTACCAATGACGGCAAGCCACAGCTTGATGCACTAAAAGCGGCTGGTTTAAAACTGTTAAGTGCCGAGCGTGATGCCGCTTGGGCAGCTTATCTTGACGTTAATGCCAAAGTAGAAGGCAACGACAACGGAGAAACTGAGTAATGACTTACGCGACCTTGACCGATATGCAAAACCGTTTTAGCCAACAAGAGTTGATCGACATCAGCGACCGTGACGGCACACAAGGCGGTATCGTAAGCTCTGTCATCGAGCAGGCTCTAACGGATGCCACTAATAAAATTAACGGTTATCTGTCAGGTCGCTATTCATTACCGCTTAATCCAGTACCCGAAGTACTCACAAGAACCTGTTGTGATTTAGCACGATATGACCTTTACGACACCGACCCAAGTGATCACATTCAAAAGCGTCAAGCTGATGCAGTGCGCTTTCTTGAAAAGCTGGCAAAAGGCGAAGTCACGTTAGGTTTACCCAACGACGACGAAGCCACCAGCAACGACCTACCGCAGTTTCAATCTGCTGGCACTGTGTTTGGGCGTAAGCAATCACAGGGCTTTATCTAATGCTCGATTTAATTACCCCAACCATTGCAAGGCTCAACCCACAAAACCAACCTTGGTTAAAGGTTGAGGGCTTGCTCGATTTATCCGAATTAGACGCAAAAAGCAAAGCCCAATTACCACGGCTTTATGTGATTGAGCTAGCCGAACGCGCCAGTCCAGATGTCAGAGGTACTGAAACCCCACTGCAAACCGTCCAGCTAGAAATCGGCATTGTGCTGGTACTGGCTAAAACCAACGGCAATGTATCAGGGCTCAAAGATATTCGCCAAGCCATTCGCCAAAAGCTGTTTGGCTGGCAACCCGATCCACAAGCTGAAGCCTTTGTAATGAGTGGCGGCAGCTTACTTAAAGTAAATTCAGGTCACATTGCCTGGATAGATAGATTTATCACCGAATACACGGAAGACGCCGCAGGCAGTTAACGTAATAGGAGTTCGAAATGGCACGTAAGTTTAGAAAAAAAGTCTTAGCGTTTGCCCCTGAAACCAACTACGGCGTTGACGCCATTGGCGCAGGAGCAACCGCAAAAAGTATCTTAGGGCGTGAAGTTAAAATCACCCCAATGGCAGGTGAAAACACCGCCTTAGATTATGACGATGGCACATTAGGCAACAGTCAAGAAATCGCCACTGAAACCTATGTCACCCTCGAATTTGGCGTCGACTGGGCAGGCTCAGGCACAGCCATTGAAGCCGCACCTTATGCCACATTATTAGAAGGTTGCTTACGTAATACCAATGTTGTCGGCAGTACGCATGTCGAGCATGGCATTAACGAAAGCGGTGAAGACTCAATCACCTTCTATTTTTATTACGATGGTGCATTGCATGCCTTAGTGGGTGCGCGTGGCAGCTTCAAACTTGAAGGTAAAGCCAAAGAGTTTCCTAAGATCATGTTCACCTTTACTGGGTTGTTTGTGCCGGTTACTGCCCAAGCTCTGCCAACGACTGACTTTACCGAGTGGGAAACCCCGTTAAAGGTCGGTGCGGCTAATTCAAGTTGTATGCTCGCGGGTCAAACGGTCAAGCTCATCAGCTTTGAATATGACCAAGCCAACGAAGTGGCCTACACCGAATACGTCGGTCATGAAGAAGTACAAATCACCGATTATAAGCCAAGCGGAAAAATCATCCTTGAAGCACCAAGTTTAGGGACGCTCGATCCATTCGCCATGAATACCAATATCGTCCCCTTTGAATTTACTCATGGCGTTGCAGGTAACACGGTTGGATTTAGTACCGCTCAGTTGCAACTTGGACGGCCAGAGTACGGCGATCAAGACGGCACCTTGACCTATGAAATCCCAATCAGGCCAATCAGTAATGTCGATAAGTTGATCACTAAATAACTCAACATTCTGTCATACCCGCGAAAGCGGGTATTCATCATCGCTTAAACAGCCTTTAAACAACCTTTATAAAGAGAACAAACCATGACTAAAGTATTCGTATTTACCCCAAACCGAATCATTAAAAATTGGCCAAGCACCATCAAAGTTTCTCAAGATGGCGGCAAAGTTGACGAAATCGACATCAACTTAGATTTAACTCTGCTCCCAACCGATGAATACATGGAGCAGCTCCAGCAAGGTCAAAATAACTTATTCGATAAAGTGCTCAATGGCTGGTCAGGCATTAACGACGCAGACGGCAACCCATTAAAAGATACTAAAGCCAACCGTAAAGCCTTGTATCAGCATCCACCCTTTACCGATGCATTGCTCAACGCTTACCGCAATGCCAACAGCGGTGAGGCTGCAAGAAAAAACTTATAGAGGGCATTACTGCCCTTTATAAACAAACGCCATTAAATGCCAACGAGCAAAAAGAGCTTGAAGAAGAAATGGCGCTCTTTGGCATCAAGCAAGCCGCTCCAGAAGTAAAAAGTATTGAGTTCTGGGATTGCCATCAAGGCGCAGTTGATTGGTGGATACAAGTACAAGATTTAATGCGGTACCAGGAGCGATTTTGTTTAGGTCTAGACATCGTTGCCATAAAAGCCGATGCCGACATGAGCGGTCGAGAGTTCGAAAAAGACGATTACTTAAAACTTCGGATTATTGCTCAAACTGTAACAAAGATATTAAATGAGGAAGCCACCCAATGAACAACCTAAATCTAGCGCTCACCCTAACCGCTGATGGTAAGCAGCTAGTGACTACGGTCAATGGTTCTAAAAAGGTGATCTCCGACTTAAATACCAAACTGGGCAAAACGGGCACTCAAGGACGAGTGGCCAGCCAAGGTTTGGCCCAAGTTGAAACCCAAGGTAAAAAAACCAATAACACCCTTAGAAATGTAGGCTTAACCGCTGCTGGTGCATTTGCGGGTTTGTCTGCCATTAACCTAGGGCAAAAAATCACCCAAGACTTAGCCGCCTTTCAAGACATTCGAACACGATTAACGACACTTTCGGGCTCTACAGCGGCTTACGCTAAAAATGAAGAGTACTTGATAGGATTAACAGCAAAGCATCATAAAGAACTGATCCCGTTAGCTGACAGCTATTCAAAATTGCTTAACTTGCAAGATGCAGGCTTAGTGACTCAAGCCCAAGCACGAAAAATACTCGAAGGTATGAGCAATGCTCAGTCATCATTAGGCGCGACCACTAATCAGCTTGGACAATCCATGTACGGTCTGTCACAAGCCTTAGCCTCACCCATAGTACGAGCGGAAGAACTCAACCAGCTTGTTGAGCCATTGCCTGGTCTATTAAACAAAATGGATAAGGCAGCTGGTCTACCTGCTGGTGGATTCCGTAAAATGGTGATCGACGGCAAAGTTACCTCAGACTTTTTACGAAATAACTTAATTATTGCACTGCAAGAGTTTGATGGTGCAGCTGCCGCCACTGCCGCCAATATCTCAGCTCAAACCCGTGATATGAATAGCGCCTATCAAAAACTGATCGTCGCGTTCGAAGCACCAATTAACGACAGCTTAACTCCCGTTTTAAGCTCAGTAACCAAAGGGTTAACTTGGGCGACAGAAAATTCTGAACTGTTGCAAACAGCATTAGGCACAGCGTTAGTACTAGCTCTAACCCGTGCAGGTGTTGCTACAGCTAACTATACCGCTCAACTTGTCACCAAAGTAATGCAAGAACGTGCAGCTACAGCGGCCACCATTACAGAGGCAAAAGCAGAAATACACCGCGCCACAGTGATGCGTACCTCTGCCATAACTTCAAGCCAAGCCGTTGCTGCTGATGCCCGATTAACTGTTGCTCGTAATACACTAACCGCAGCTACCCACCGCGCTAATATTGCAGGTCGAGCCCTCAATGGTGTAATGGCATTAGCAGGTGGCCCAGCAGGATTGTTTCTATTAGGCGCAACAGCATTAACGGCTTTTGCTGTATCAGCCAACAAAGCCAGTATTGAAGTATCTGATCTTGATGATGAAGTTGACGCATTATTAGGTCGTGTCGGCAAAATGAAAGAACGTAAATTAGAGCTTGGCATTGATAAGCAAAAAGCATCTCTCGCTGATTTAGAAAACCTCTACAAAGAAATTGCTTACGCACCAACACGTCAATATTCAATCTTAGAAAAGTTAACCAGCAGTACAGAAGAACAACGCGATGCAGAAAGAAGGGCTTCAAAAGAACGATCTGCTCAGCTAGCCGTTCTCAGCCAAAGAATTATAAAAGCTAAAACCGATTTAGAATTATTGAACAAAGCACTTGATGGTAGCCAAAACAAAAACAAAAAGGGTTCATCTTCGACTGACTCCCAAGTCAGCAAGGCTCAGCAAAAGCTACTTGATCAATACACCAAACAAAAAGCCTTATTAAAAGACACTAGCGAAGCCGCTAAAATTCGTTATGAAATTGAGCATGGCAGCTTAAAAGCGCTTGACCCAGTATTAAACGCTAAAATATTAGCGGCAGCTAAAGATGTCGATTTAACTAAAAAAGCAGCCGCCGCAGGCAAACAAAATGCAGATGCCGTAAAAGCCCAAGAGAAAGAACTTAAAGCATTGCTTGCTGTTATCGACCCAATGACAGCCGCCGCCAACGAAATGGCTGAAAAAGAAAAGCTATTAAAAGCGTATTTCGAGCAAGCCAACGTGCCACTGGAGAAGCGCAAGCAACTGCTTGCCTCTCTCAAAGATGAATACACCGAGCCCAGCCAGTTTGACAATTTACAAGGCCAGCTCGACCCAACCTTTAGCGAAAACCAACAGCACAATGAGAACATGGGTATCTTAGGCGACGAACTCGCCATTACTCCAGAAGACGAAATAATTAAACGTGCTGAAATAAATATGCTGTTAGAAGCTGAGCAGATGCGCCATGCCGAAGCAATGAATCAGATTAATGGTGATATGACCCTTAACTTTGATCAAATGTGGGAGCAAAGCGTTGACCGTTTTTCAGCAGGTATTGGAAGTGTTACAGCTAATGCCTTATTTGAAGCACAAAGCTTCGGTAAAGGAGTACAGCAACTATTAAAAGGCGTCGGTAAAGCGGCTGTCCAAATGTTAGTTGAATGGGGTGTGCAGAAACTACTCAGCGCCGCACTAGAAAAAGGCATAGCAAAAACAGGCGCTGCATCAGCTGGCGGATTAATGACAGCAACCGCTGCTGCACAATCAACACTAGCAGGTATCAATGCCTTTGCTTCAACCGCTGCTATCCCTATTGTTGGCCCTGGACTCGCGCCAGCGGCTATGTCCGCAGCATTAGGAATTACAATACCAATGGCATCATCAGTCGCAGGTCTAGCGGCTTCAATGGTTGGTGTGGCCCATGATGGTATTGATACTGTGCCACAGGACGGAACTTGGCTATTACAAAAAGGCGAACGAGTAGTCGATAAGCGTACAAACGCTGATTTAAAACGAGCATTATACAGCGGTGACATCAAAGACCAGAAGCAAGGTGGCGTTAACCTACAGCAACAAAACACTATTGTTGTACGTAACTCTGCCGAAGCTGACAGTCTTGAAGAAGTACTGCCACAGCTAGTCGAAATGACCAAACAAGCCGTAGCAGAAGATTTTAACGATCGTGGTGAAGTGTGGCAGGCGAGTTCGTAGCGCTTCGCTTTACCCACAAAGCCCTCGCCAGCCATAATCCCAAAACCTTTCCTATCCAGAAACCCAGTGCCATAAGCCACAATCGGTATTACCGAACCGTAACTTAATTGTGACTCATGGCCGTTTTAGACTTCCCAGCCGACATTTTGCCCAGCAGCTGTATGTGGAAACTTATCCCACGTACTAAGTTGTTCACCAATCCCTTTAATGGCAGTCGCCAAACCATGAATATGCCAGGCACACATTGGGAAGCAAAAATCACCTTTAACAACCTAAACAGAGACAAAGCCAACCGTTTATTTGCCCTTATTCATCAATTACAAGGTGCCAGTGGACGTGTAGCCATTTGGGATCATGCTTTTGCTCAGCCACAAGGCAAAGCTCAAGGAACGCCCCTTGTCGATGGCGGTGGTCAAACTGGAAACCGCTTATCAATAAAAGGCTGTAAGCCGAACAGTAACTTTTTAAAAATAGGTGACTACGCCCAAATCGGTAATCAGTTGGTGATATTAACTCAAGACGCTGACATCAATAACGAAGGCAAATGCCAGCTTAACTTTGAAGCGCCAATGCGTAAATCACCCCAAAGCAATACCGTCATTGTCACCAATACACCCAAAGCCATCATGATGCTTAAAGATGACAAGCAAGGTGGTCGCCGCAGCTCAAAACGACTAGTGCTATCAAGTTTAAGCCTATCTCTCATCGAGGACGTAAACACATGATCCAGTTTGCCAGCTACCAAATGCAGCAGTATCTCAGGCGCGCCAATGTCAGCGCTATTTTAATGACCGAGTGTGATTTCGAGTCAGGCTGGCTACGTTGTCACTCAGGTGTAGGCGATGCTATGTATGAAGGCAATATATATAAAGGCACAGGTATATTGGGTAAAGTAGGCAGCATCAAGCAAGGCAACAAAATCCAGCCTAACCGCTTACGTTTTACTTTATCAGGCATCCCAAAAGAACTCGCCGCCATTGCGCTCGGTGAGAAATATCAAAACCGTCATGGCGCTTTGTACCTTGCCGCGCTCGACCCATACAGCCAAATCATTTGCCGTGACACTTTATTCGCAGGTCGCATGGACGTGATGAACGTCAAAATAGGCAAACAATCCGTTATCCAACTGGACTTAAACAGCCGAGGTGTTGACTGGAAAAACCCACGTAACCGCCGTTATACCCACGCCGACCAGCAAGCCGTTCACCAAGACGACAAGTTCTTTGAAGCTGTCAGCCAAATGGCTGAAAAAGACATTGAATGGGGCGTACCAGGAGGCGGTTCAGGTGGTGGCTCTGGCGGAGGTGGAGGAAGCCGAGGCGGCAATAGCAGAAACCTAAGACAAAGGTAATGGCTATGTTATTTACCGTAGTACCTGCGAAGGCTGGTATTCAGTGATCTTAACGCTTTTAAGATTTAAACCCAGTTTAAACGGACATTAAAAATGGATTTTATCAAATTTATCGACACCTACCGCGCTACCACCTTTCAATGGGGAAAGCGTGATTGCTGCTTGTTCGTGGCCGACTGGTTAGCCGAGCAAACCGAAAATGATTTTGCTCACGACTTTAGAGGAAAATACACCACTGAACTCGGAGCAAAGCGAGCACTTAAAAAGCTTGGCTTTGATGGTGTTCAAGCCGTTGCTAGTGATCGCTTAGGTAAATCAGTAGGTCGTTATCAACTTATTAATGGCGATATCGCCTTAGTAAAAAATCAAATTAACGAAGACACTCTCGGCATTGTATGGGGCGCTGGCGTTTGGGTATTAGGGCTCGAAGGTGCTGAGTTTTTACCTACCGAACAAATCACCAAAGGATGGAGGTTAGCCACATGCCACCAGTAATTGTCGGCGTTGCCGTAGGTTTTGCTGCAACAGCCGTTGTTTCAACCGCTGCTGCTATTGCCATCGGTATCGGCGCTGCTGCACTAACCTTTGCGGTTACACCACAAGTTGATGCAGGCGGCTTTGCCAATGAAGCTTACTCACAACAACAAACCATTCGCAGCCCAACCGAAGCAAGGCGCGGAATTTACGGCAAAGCCATGGTGTCTGGCCCGTTAGTCTTTGCGGAGGAAACAGGCACCGACAACGAATACCTTCATTTAGTTATTCCGCTGGCTGGGCATCGTTGCACCAATGTCGATAAGGTCTATTTTGGTGACGAACTAGCCTATGACCGAGTAACAGGCGTCACCAGTAAATATCGCAGCCATGCCAGAGTGCATACCCATTTAGGCGATCAAACCGCCGCTGATAACGCCCTTGTGAGCGAATGCCGAGCATGGACAAATCAACATATTGGTTATGGTGTTACTTATGTTTATGTCAGGCTAAAACACGACCAAGAAGTATTTACTAATGGTTTACCCAACATAAAATGCTTGGTAACAGGTAAGCCTGTTTACGATCCTCGTAAGGACTCCACCAAAGGCGGCGCAGGTTTACACCGTCAAGATGAACCTCATACATGGGAATACTCAGACAACTGGGCACTGTGCTTACTCGACTACACCCGTTTTGAGTCAGGCATCGGGGCGTTAAATCACGAGATATACATTCCAAGCTATGTCGCATCAGCCAATGCATCCGACGAACAAGTCGAATACAAAGCAGGTGAATTCGAAAGCCGTTATACCTGTAATGGCACTTACACCCAAAAAAGCAGCCCAGCATCCATCGTAGAAAAGATGCTCACCGCTGGCGCTGGCATGCAAGTGTATGTGGGCGGTCAATACCATTTATACGCAGGTGTTTACCAAGGGCCAGAAGTGCTCACTCTGAGTGAAGCCGATTGTGCAGGCGACATTGAAATTCGCCCTTACACGCCAAGGCAAGCATTGTGTAATGCCGTGCGCGGTACGTTTGTCGATCCTGAAAACTACTTTCAACCTACTGACTTTCCGCCCTATGAAAGCGACTACTACAAAGCCCAAGACAATAACGAGTACATCGACCACGACATCGACCTGCCGTTTACTCAATCAATCTTTGCTGCACAGCGACTCGCTAAGCTGCACATCGAGTTAAACCGCGCAGGCATGCAAGTGAGTTTCCCTGCCAACATGATCGGCCTTGCCGTATCAGTCGGTAAAGTCGTTCGCTTAAAGTTAGATGAACTCAGCATCGACGGCACCTTCTTAATCACCGACTGGGGTTTTGATTACGGCAAACCCGTAAAGCTGATCATGCGTGAAACCACGCCAGCAATCTTCGATTACGCCATGGGCAGTTATACCCAAAGAGACTTGGCGATTAACACCTATTTACCCGATCCAACTAAAGTGCCAACACCTAAAAACCTGCACTTCACCAGCATGGAAGATGACGACAACTGGCAAGGCGAATTACAATGGGATGCACCAGGGAATAACAGCGCCTACGATTACCAGCTACAAATTACCGACAGTGCCGACAAAGTGGTTTATCAAGCCATGATAGACACAACCCGCTATTACATTCCAAAGCTTGATGCAGGTAACTACAACATCAAATTGTGGGCAGTAAACCTTTTTGCTAACCGTTCAAACACACCAGCCATTATCAGCACCAATGCCACTACGCCGCCACCAGTAGCAGGAATCGGCTTTGATGCAGGCGCACTCGACTTAACCCTTCGCCCTCTTACATCAGCCACTATTGCTCAAACCACACAATTTGAGGTTAAAGGCAGTTTAAGCACCGACATTGGTCAAGCGCAGTCCATCGGCAACGGTAAAGAAGTCGTATGGCCAAACCGCCAACCCAACACCCTTTATCAAGTTTGGGCGCGATCAACCAATAACTACGGTCAATCCGAATGGTTTGGCCCCGTTCCTATCCGCACCAGTTCAGATTCAAGTGCGATTGAAACACTACTCGAAGGCACAAAGTTTGAAGCCTACACATGGTTTGCATGGGCAGACGATGACCAAGGCGCAGGCTTTACCACCGACGAAGCCCAAAAAGACAGTAAAGCGTTTTTCGGTATCGCAACAGAGCAAAAAAACGCTCAAGCATCAGGTAACTGGCAAGAATACACATGGCAGCGCCTGCGCGCCAAGATTGGCGATGTATTCAGTGATGCCGAGCGGCAACAGCTTGATGATGTAATGAATGGCGTCATTCCTGGTACATCACAACAAATGTTATCAGCCCAAGCAGCTCTTAATAATCCATCATTAAATAATGACTTAATGACCGCGTTGGATATGCTTAACAATGGTATTAACGCTGGCGCATTAGGTGGTGAAACACCATTAGGGGCGCAGGCTAAAATTGATACGGCTAAACAATCCTCCGACCAATACGCAGAAGCAACCGCAGGGGCGTGGCGTAGAAGCTATTCTGTTAATACCTCAACGTGGAAAGAGTTGCTTTATTTTAACGGTGGCTCATTGCCAAAATTATATCCTGCTGCTGCAAATGTTAGAATGTCCTACACAGTAACCATGGTCACTATTATCACAGGAACAATAAGTAAAACCGTCGGCAATTTATCATGGAATGGCGCAGGCTGGGAGTGGGAATTAATATCTGCATTAGGGACGAACTTTAATCACCCGGCAGTCGTTATTGATAATAACATTCCCAAGGTAAGAACGTTTCACAGTAGCACCTATAGAGTTAACGTATCTATTGTGCAAAACACAGACAACCCAAGGTCTGAGTTGTTGAATCATACTCGACTACAAGCCGTAAACGACTTTGCTGTAGGTAACTTCACAGCACAAGTTGGATTAATCCAACAGCTTATCGCCAGCCAAGCATTATTCGATCAGGTGCAAGCGCAACTCGGTGTTTTTGGTGGTTTAGCCGCTGAAGCTATTGCGGCTAAAGCTATTACAACTGATAAACTGCATGTGCTATCTCGTAACTTGGTGAACAATTTTTCGGTTACAGGTGAAACAACGGGATGGACGGGAGACTCTGCGCTTGTTGATCATAATCACAATGGGCAAATCATTAAAGCTATGGAGGTTTCAAGCAGTGGTAATAGACTGCATTATTCAGAATGGTTTAATATTGATCACACTAAAGTCTATGAAGTTAACTTTACTTTTCACCGTGTAAGCGGTGGAAACATAGGTTCTCGTTATTTTGGTATGGCTGCTGAAAATAGTGTTGTAGATATCTATCATTCAACAAGCAGAGCTCCAGCAGGTGCTACGTCTAATTTTTATTTTTGGAGTGGCGATGTTTTAGAAGGTGGTTACAGAACAATCAAGGCTTATATTATTGGCTCAGAAGTTGATGCTAATAATGTGCCCGAAACACCTTATCCTATTTGCAAACTAAGACCAGGTTGCAAGCGAGTCAGACTGCGGGCATTAAATTACTACAACGTAGGCACAACCACTGTTGACCGCTGGATAAACCCAAGCGTTACTGAGCTTGGCAGTGGCACAATATCCGCCCGTCAATTAGTCGCAACATCAGGTTTATTTGACATACTTAAAGCGCAAATAGGTAAGTTTGGCGGCCTTACCGCCAACGAACTACAAGTTAACACCGCGTTAATTAACAAACTTGTCGGTACTTCAGCCTTATTCGATACCTTTATGTCACGCCTTGCCAACTTTGGCGGTTTAACAGCTAATTCAATCGCTGCTGGCGCAATACAAGCTCAGCACATAGCTGTTGGTCAAAAGATCACATCGCCTATCATGCAAGGTGGTCAGCTGCGTTTAATTGGCTCGGCTTACATGAAAGTACAAACCAGCACCCCATTTGGCCCCGATGGTTTAGTGGAATGGTACGGCCCTAAACTATTAAGTGGCAGCGAGCCAAACTGGAATCTACTTCGAAAAAGCAACGCAATCACCTATCTATCAGCCAACGGTGACGCTTATTTTGGTGGTTCGCTCAGCGCTGGAGTGCTTAAAACAGCGGTGACGAACACCACAAAAACTGTGTATTCAAACAACAGTTACCCTGTACTAGTTGGCCCTTTCGGCACTAATCGTAAATCAAAAGTGGTTGTAGTTTCGTTCAATATGAATGGCACTAGCCACACAACAGGGAGCGGTGCTGCAACTCAACCAAGATTACAATGGCAACTACAACGAAAAATAGGTAGCGGTGGTTGGGCAACAGTCAGTAATGGCTTATTCACAGGCACCACGAATAAAGAATGGGATCCCGAATACAACCGATACTTGGTTTTCGAAAGAATTTCAGGTTCCTCAACCTATACCGACAATCATTCGTCATCGAGTGATTTCAGTTACCGAGTCAAAGTGATCTCACAAACTCGTTATCACTCGACAGACAATACCGATCAACAAGAACTAACCCTTATCAGCACTGAACAATAAACCTTTAAAAGGAGATTAAACCATGGCATTAACCATCAGCACACTATTACTGGCTAGCGGACTACAGTTAAATAACCCGCTTATTGTTATCAGTGAACTTAATGTAAGCAACAATACGTCAACGAGTGAGCGGCTAGACGTCATCGACGCCCCGAACGAAGGTGACAGCACATTAGTGAACCAAAGCTATAGCATCAACACCACGAACAATGGCGGCAGATATGCGAACTACATGGTCAGCATATTCTTAAATCAAGATGCATTCGACCAAGGCAAGCTACCCATAGAAAAGTGGCATGAAAGCCGACAGGTAAAAGTGTTCTCAATCAATCTAAATGAAGAGCAATACCAAGACCTAACACCACGCCAATCGGCATATCAACATCTAGGTAAACAAGAAGAGTTTATCGAAGCAGAAGAGATTGAAGACCTAGAGGTTTAACCATCAAAGTTTAAACCCAATTTAGAGGCGGATAAAACCGCCTTTAATTCCACAACCAGCCGAACTCAAAACAGATATTTCCAAAAACAGCCGTACTGCAATCAAAACAAGTCAAGTAGAATCATTCCAAAACCAGCCGATCACATTTCCGCAACCGCCCGACGCGCTACATATACTATGGAAACATTGACAAAGAAACTAAGTTATAGATTCAAATTGAATGCTGAATAAGTGTATGACGAATTCATTACCTACGATTAAATCATACACTTTGTCATACATGCAAACGCTGGACTTTACTG
>VSKX01023128.1_pt1 | contig 23452 bp, 18 predicted proteins | sample 4799481 | NCBI WGS metagenome assembly VSKX01 (sample SAMN12179537, study PRJNA552185) | sponge metagenome | biome: deep-sea hydrothermal plumes; feature: spots directly above weak diffusing fluid; material: sea water; isolation source: sponge from the Swan site of a hydrothermal vent ...
AGCTCACTCGCTGTGTCTGCTGTTTGTTGGGTATGGATATTCATAATTAAGCTGATATGAAAATGAAACAGTCTCTTTTGTACAACCTGTTGAGGAATAATTCCAGTATTAAATTATGGAAACATGCCTTAAGTTAGTGCTATTGATTTATAAATGACTTAACAATGCGAATGCTTATTCTTAAAATCAGTGCAGGTTCAATATATTAATAACTATTTGTACTGAAATCATAAATGATAATGACGGGGTCACTTTACAGCGATAAATAAAACGCTAATTGAAGCTGGACACGTAGAACATAATTAAACGCTTGATTAAAAATGGTTAATTAAATTTAATATGACATTTTAAGTTAATTATTATAAAAATAATAATTAACTACTTTAAGTACAAAATATTAGAGAATTTCTTATATTAATACTAAAAGTCTAACTACCAATGATAAATCAAAATTAAAGAGGTTATCATGGCTGTATCTGCGTCAAACGTTCTTATTAGCGCCACTTATAACCGAACTGCATCGATGCTCAAAATTAAAGATCTTGACGTACTTAACAAGATAAAACAGAACGCAGAAATCGCAACAGGTTCAAAAACATGTTGCACGCTTGATGTAAGTTTTACTTTAAGTGAAAATAAAAAACTTCCAACGAGACAGACTTATACCGTCAATTTGGTTAAATCTGAGACAGGATTTGAGCAAGCACAGTCAAAGTCAAAGTCAAAGTCAAAGAAAACAACGAGCAACGAAGAACATATATGTATAATTCGCGATTTTTTTACCGCGCTTAAAACGCTGAAAAGCCCTTCTGAAATCTCCACAAAAACAACAACGACTCCCATCGTTCAAAATAGCTATTTAGTCGAAATAATACCTCAGGAATTAGTGCATGAAGATCCAATTAAACATGAACAAATTACTAAGCCGATTGAGCATACTCCAACAGCGGATACACCTTCCAATCCAAAACCGAAAAGCATTGTTCCAAGTGCTTCACCAAAACAATTAACGGCCGCAGCCCCACGTTTAACTCCAGCAGAAGCAAAATATCAAGAATTCTATAAGTTTGCGATTGATAACGATATTATTGAAGGGAAAAACTTATCACTAAAAAACTTTGCTCATGCTGCTGCTTCAGTCCTAAGTACTGCCACTAAACTCACTCTAGAAAACAAAAACTACTGGGGTGAATTGTTACAAGAAATTGCGCTATATATTGCTAAAAAAAGAACAGATGCACCTATCAAAACGATTAAACTTGATTATTCAAAGGCGCTTAAGTACTTTAAAGGTATCGCTGCAGGTCAAGCTGATACTTTGTCTGAAGAAGTTTTTCAGACAATTGTTAATACCCACCCTCGTTGGATTAATTTACTTGCAAAAGAACAATTCGAACATTTTGTACATTCACTACTCATTGAGATTGCTACGCACGATAGTTTAATTTAACAAGACATGTAAAAGCCGCTTGAATAATGGATGCTATACACACAAATTGGCTTACAATTTTCATGATTTCTCTTTTTATCGCTGCTATGTGTGGCATTAAAAATGAATGAGAACACTACCCTTTAGCACCAAAACCTCTCAAATTCATCATCAGTGACATGAGTGAATGATCTGCATGATTAGCCAGCTTAGGATTAGCACCTGATACGATCAGCATTCTCACGGCTTCAGGATTTCCTAGTTTTATCGCAACATGTGCTGCGGTGTTTCCTACCTCATCTTGCTGATTAACATGAACTGGATCAGCTGCAGAAAGTAATAGTGCTAACACTTTATTGTTACCAGAGGTGACAGCCAAATGCAGTGGTGTTTCCCCCGCGTCATTGGCTTTAAATAAATTGTCTCCCATATGAATCACCACAGCTCGAACGGTGTTAATTGAGCCACTCGAAATAGCAAGATGAAGTGCGTTATTCCCTTCATCATCAGTATCTATTGGTCTGAATACAGGCGATTTCATTGCTATCAACTGCTCAGTTAAACCCGAATGCCCTTTAGACGCGACCATCAGTAATAAGTTTTTTCCGCTATCATCAGCTTCATCGTTTTTGATGGTTGTATTTTTGTCTCTCAGCAATTCGCGAACAACATCGAATTTGTCATACGTCATTGCTGTGAATATTGGGGTTTTAGGCTCAGTTTGAGCGAGTTGTTTTGGTAATTGACGTGCATTCTCTTGAGAAACAATTAATGTATGCAGTGCCAACTGAGTACAAAAATCAGTCCATGCACTGCCATTTTCTTTTTCTGGAAGTAAGAGAATCACTGCTCTCATGATATCTTCAGGGGATAACTTATCTCCGATTTCATCAAGCTTAGCGGTGAATTCATGGAAGTGTTTATGCACACTTGTGTAAATATGCGCTTCAAGATCGTCATCTGAAAACACCTTAAACCGCGCTTTACCATCATCGAACGCTTTGGCGGAAAAATCATCCAACATGCCACTGAGAATTCTTTTTTCTGCACTGTTGCAATTTAATAGTTGGTGTTGGATTTTAGATTGGATGTAGCCGATTAAGTGTTTGTACCTCTCAACATACTTTTTATATTCAGTCGTCTTTTTGAAGGCTTGGATCGTAAGCCCTGAATCAACAAAATCAAGCGGATAATACTCTTCTTTTTCGAGAAGAATTTCAGCTTGTTGAATTTTGTGCTGTTGGTAGCCAACAAAATCACTTGAACTGGCCTTGTTAAGCGGAGAAATACTCATAATACGCCTTCATGATTACCCCATACACTACTAAGTTAGGCTAGTTTGTGTTCGCTATCAATGAATATTAACGATAATTAAAGTTCGCTTTACCTTTTGTCGACAAAATATTGAAACAAAAAAACCACTTAAAAGTGGCTTTTTTTACAAAACACAGTTTACAAGTTAGCTGCCTGCAATTTGCATTGAGTCCAACAAAATTCCGCCCGTTCTGATTGATGACCGGAAATCTCGATCTTTAGCAACTGCTTGAATACCTGAGTACATTTGCTTTAAGTTACCTGCAATTGTCACTTCTTCAACAGGATGGATAATCTGCCCATTTTCAACATAAAATCCAGCGGCGCCGCGAGAGTAATCGCCCGTAACTGTATTCACACCTTGCCCCATGACTTCAGTAACAATAAGACCTGTGCCCATTTGTTTAATGAGTTCATCAAAGGTTTGTCCTGTATGACCTAACGTCCAATTGTAGATGCCACCAGCATGACCGGTATTCGCCATCGACAATTTTCGTGCTGAATAACTGGTCAGTAGATACGACATCAGTAAGCCATTATCGACAATCATTCTATCTTGAGTCGCCACACCTTCAGCATCAAAATTGGCGCTCGATAATCCACCTAATAAATGTGGTTGCTCTTCGATATTGAACCATTCAGGAAATACTTGAGTATTAAGCGCATCCAGCAAAAAAGTAGATTTGCGATACAAACTGCTGCCACTTATCGCACCCACAAAATGTCCAATCAATCCTGTGGCTATTTCAGGGCTTAATAAAACAGGCATTTTACCCGTTGCAATTTTTCTTGCATCCAAACGAGCGACGGTTTTTTCTGCGGCTTTGGTACCAATCAGCTCTGGCAAGTCTAATTCATGGTATTTTCGTGCGACAGTGTACTCGTAGTCGCGTTGCATGCCACCTTTAGCATCTTCTCCTATCGCTACGCTACTCAAGCTGTACCGAGAGCTACAATAGCCTTCGAGAAAGCCATGGCTATTGCCATAAACTTTAATACCAGTGTGGGCATTAGCATTTGCTCCGTCAGAAGCTTTAATTTTCGTGCTGTATTCCAATGCACTCGTTTCAGCTCGAATGGCTAATTCGGTTAACTGCTGAGCATCGACTTCTGTTGGATGATAAAGCCGTAAGTTAGCGTTTGATTTCGCCATTAATTCCACATCAGCAAGCCCGTTACATGGGTCTTCACTGGTAAAACGCGCGATATCATCAGCCGCTTTAACGGCTAGCTTAATAGCATCAACACTGAGATCTGATGTTGAAGAGCTGCCTTTACAGCCATTACGGTACACCGTAATTCCCAATGCACCGTCTTTATTAAACTCAACGGTCTCAACTTGTTTCTGACGAGTTGATACAGACAAGCCTTGTTGCTTGCTAATGGCCATTTCGGCCGCATCTGTACCCAGATGTTTGGCAAAATCTAATGCGGTTTCAACTGCACCTTTTAAACTATTCAGTTCACTATCAATTCGATGAGAGGCCACTAATACACTCTTTAGTTTGTGTCTATTGCTTAAGCATACCAAACCCCTGCAGTATTTGGAGTAGCAATTCACATAATCATCAAAAATTTTTCTCGAAAGTGGTATCATTACAGCAATATGTAAAAATTATTTGTGACTTATGAGAATTATTGACGAAGCGGAACTGAATAAACAACCTTACGATAATCATGATGATTATTTAAGTCGGTCTGATGATAAGCGCGAAAGCGATGAGCTACAGGAGTTTGGTTTAACGCTGCTGAAATTCAGTAAAAAAGAATTAGTACAGCTTGATCTTGAAGAAACACTCCACGATTGCTTAACAACCTTGATGTCTATTAAGCAAAAAACAGAAGCTTATCGCCGCCAATTGCAGTTACTTGGCAAAATCATGCGCCAAATTGATATTGACGAACTTAAGCTATCTTTAGCGCGGTTACGCATTCGCACCAATAATCAAACGGTTCAAGAGCAGCGAGTTGACAAAATTCAGCAGCAACTTGTCGCAGAAGGCGATCAAGCCGTTCAAACTTTAGTTGAAGAACACCCAAATCTTGATAGACAGAAACTGCGTCAGTTAGTGAGAAAGTCGAAGAAAGAGATTGCTTCAGGAAAAGAATCAAAAACAGCAAAAGAACTCTTTAAATATTTGCATGCTGAAGTGCTTTAAAACTAAAAACAGCAGTTATACCCAAAAGATAAGTTGATACTCGTATTAAAAAATAACCACGAATATCAACTATCGCTTAATTTAATCTCAGATACGTTAAGCCGTACCACCTACAGTTAAACTGTCTAATTTCAACGTTGGTTGCCCAACGCCTACGGGTACGCTTTGCCCATCTTTACCGCAAACACCTACGCCTTTATCGAGTGCCAAGTCGTTACCAACCATGCTAATTTGTCCCATAGCTTCAGGACCATTACCGATTAAAGTTGCGCCTTTAATGGCTTGAGTGACTTCACCATTTTCAATTAAGTACGCTTCAGAGGCTGAAAATACGAATTTACCTGAGGTAATATCAACTTGTCCACCACCAAAATTAGGGGCGTAAATACCGTTTTTAACTGATGCAATAATATCGGCTGGATCTGACTCTCCGGCTTCCATATAAGTATTGGTCATACGAGGCATCGGTAAATGCGCATAAGACTCACGGCGACCATTGCCTGTTGACGTTTCACCCATCAAACGTGCATTCAATTTATCTTGCATGTAACCTTTGAGAATACCGTCTTTAATTAGGGTCGTTTTTTGAGTTGGCGTGCCTTCATCATCAATCGTCAGTGAGCCACGACGATCATGCATGGTGCCATCATCCACAACAGTGACCAACGAAGAGGCCACTTGTTCACCCATTCGCCCGCTAAATGCACTGCTGCCTTTACGGTTAAAGTCAGCTTCTAAACCGTGACCTACGGCTTCATGCAATAAGACTCCAGGCCAACCATTACCAAGCACTACTGGCATTTCACCTGCCGGAGCATCAATCGCGTGAATATTGACTTGAGCTTGACGCACTGCTTCACGAGCAAACTGGAAGCACATTGGCAGACCATCATCATCACTGGTGAACAATCGTTCGTAATCATGGCGACCGCCGCCACCTGCTGAACCTCGCTCGCGCTTACCGTTATCTTCAATCAGTACGCTGCAATTAAAGCGAATAAGCGGGCGCGTATCGGCACATAATGTCCCATCAGTTGCTGTTACTAGGATTTCTTCGTATACCCCAGATAAACTGACAACCACTTGAGATATTCTGGTATCTAAAGAGCGAATGTAAGCATCGGCTTGTTTAAGCAATTCAATTTTTTTTGTTTCTGCCATCGAAGCTATTGGATCTTGTGCTTGATACAAAGGAGTGAATTCAGAAGCTTTCGCAATTTGAACCGTTTCTCCTTTTCCAGCTGATGCAATACTTCGAGCCGCTAACGCTGCGGACTCTAACGCTGATGGAGTTATTTCATCGGCATAAGAAAACCCTGTTTTTTCGCCGCTGATAGCACGTACACCAACACCTCGTTCGATGTGGAAACTGCCTTCTTTGACAATACCGTCTTCTAGCATCCATGACTCATGGCGACTGCCTTGGAAGTATAAATCGGCAAAATCAATCTTGTGTTGGTGGATGATATTCAGATAATGCTGTAGATCATCTAAACTCAGCGTGTTGCCGAGTAAACTTTGTCCTACTTGGGTTAACATCAATTTTTAATCTCTTGGTTGAGCCCGCACTGTGCAGACTGTTTTTATTTGAGTGTAGGCGACCGAAAACGCTTTTGGTTCACAATCGGCATCTGGGTTCTAATTTTGGCTAGTTTTACCATATCAGGCTCTGCTTGAACCCAACCTAATCCAATATGTTTTTGCGCTAAAATTTCACCCCATGGATCAACAATCATACTTTGCCCCCACGTTTCTCGTCCTCCTTGGGAATGCTGCCCCCATTGCGCAGCAGCTAATAGATAGCATTGAGTTTCAATCGCTCTCGCTTGTATGAGTGTTTGCCAATGCGCTTCTCCTGTCACTTTAGTGAATGCTGCAGGTAAAGCAATAATTTCTGCTCCCGCTTCACGCATGGCTTGAAACATTTCAGGAAAGCGTAAATCATAACAGATTGCTAAACCAATTTTACCGATTGGAGTATCAACAACAGTAATGTGCTTTCCGGGACAAAAGGTATCACTTTCTCGGTAACTTCCTGTGCCATCTTCAACATCGACATCAAACAAATGCAATTTATCATATTGCCCAAGCGTTTGACCTTGTGGATCGAACAAGTAACAGCGACTGAAAACACGCTGCTCATCAGCTTGTACTGGAATGCTACCAGCGACTAAGTAAACTTGAAATTCTGCGGCTAATTCTGACAATGCCACTTTGAGCGGATTAATCGTAGATTCACCAACTAATTCAAGCTGTTGGCTTTCATGCCCACCGAACAACAACACACATTCAGGCAATACAACTAACTGCTCTTCATCGCTTCGAGGCAGACTTTTAAGCTGCTCGCGAATAAACTGCAAGTTCTGCTGAACGTCTCGGCTGCTTTGGCATTGCAATAAGCTTATCTGCATGACTGACTCCGTTAAACGTAATAGGGATAACTTTCAATGACGGCACTTGATCGTCGGGCTGATTATTATCCTGAATAGGCTTAGTTATATCTTTTGCAACTGGAACTTGTTCAGCAGATTGTTGAACTTCAACATTCGACTCTTTAGCAGGAATAACAGCGTCAGGATTTACTTCTTTCAATATGGCTTCCGGTATTTCAATTTCTTTGCTTTTACGCTCTAACTCTTCGATTTTCGGATCGGATAATGTCCCCGTTAATCGGAAACGAATTTCAGATATGATTTCGATAACAGGTTCTAATACTTTCGTTAGCGCAAAAGCACCTACTCCGAGCGTCCAAGCACTGGTGCTCAGCAATACCATTGCAGGAACACTTGATGCCAACTTTGGTACAAATCGAATATCGTAATTAAGGCTTCCTTGACTTAAGTCCGTATAGCCTCTGACTTTGATTTTACCAGCCACTGCATCCATTAAGGTATTAGTTGTTTTCGCAACACCATCATCAATCCGTAAGTCACCTTCGAAGGTATCAAAATACAAACCTTCGCCAAACACATCAGAAAAGTCGAAGGATAGTTTTCTCAATAACGAATCTAAGCTAAATAATGAAAATATTCGAGCGCCTTTATCACTGACTTCTGATAAATGACCTTTACCCAACTCAAAATGCACATCGCCATTTATTCGTTGCAGCGCAAAATCATAAGGCGCGCCAACCCAATGGATTTGTGCTTGTAAATTTACCGGTGCATCTTTCATTCCTGGATCATTGCCAAATTGACTTGCCAAATAGTCGAATTTATTCGCCGTAACCGTGAATTCTAATTCTGTCGCAGAAGGGCTATTTGGCTGAGCGGCTCGCCATAACCCAGCACCTTGTATTTTCGTTTGTTCAGTGGCTAGCTCAACATTAATCAGGCGATAGCCTTGTTCACTTTTCACACCAGATAGCGCCAGTTGCCCAAGGGATTTACCAAAAAAAGTAAAATCTTTTGCTTCAATCGTAAGTGCTGGTAGGCTCGCCAAAATATGTTGATTAGCCTGTATGTCTATTTTTGTTAACGGAGTATGGTTTTCGGTTTTTTCATCCTGTTTACTGACTGACTTATTATCAATCAAATCAGAAAAAAGATATAACTTGTCTGCTTTTATTTGTAAGCCCTGTCGTTCCCAATCTGGGAAGAACTTAAGTTGTCCCGCGAAATTATCAGAATCAGCATCCATCGTCCAAACACCATCAACATCTTTACCTTTCAAACTTAATAGACGTAGTGGTTGGCCAAACACATCAAGCTCTTCAATGTTGGCACTTATTAAATTTAACGGAGGAAAGAATCCTACAGAATGTTCCTTTGGTAATTCAGGTTCAATTAGCAATGATTCAGGTAGCAATGAAGAGTCATTTGCATTCGTTTTAGTAAAACTGGCAATGATAGGTAGCCAATCATTCAGCGCCATTTTTTCTAGTTCAACATTGAGCTGCCCACCCGACTCAGATAACCGATCACCCGTTTTGAACCGTCTACCTAACATCACGTCAAATGATTTTAATTTTTCAGGATGTTCTGTATCAAATTGACTCCAAAATTCCATTTGCTTCCCAAGCTTAATCCCTAACGTCGTTTTATCGTCACTACCCATTAATTCAATTTGTAAATGTTCTTTATCGGCGCTTTGTTTTTCAAACTGCCCCGGCAATAACAATGTCGTACCCACTAAATCAGAGCTTACATTGGCTTGTAACGTGTAGTCTTGCTCTGTGAACAGCATTTTTAACTGCCCTTTCCAATCGAAAGTACCTGAGTAATATTCACTTAAAGGGTTTCTTAGTGTTGAAGGCAATTGAGATAGTTTCCAATTGCCTTCAACACTCGCATGTAAAGCTGAGCCTTTGCCTTTCAAGCCAAAATCTTTTGGCCCAGTATCAAAGGAAAAATTAAAGGGTTGATCTAACAAAACGGCCGTCAGATCATCACCTTCAACCGAATCATTATGAAAACGTACATTACCGTTCACTTGCTGTAAGTCTATTCCCGGCTTTGCAATAAACACTGAGTTATCATCAAACTCAATTTGACCGCGCACACTTTCGATTCCACCTTCGTACAGAGGAAAATTCATGTCTAGAATCCCGACAACATCTCCTTGTACTTGTACAATATTCAATACTTCACCAACAGAGTCTGACAAAGGTGACGATTGTAATAATTCAGTGGCATCTTCGCCTGTAGGTCTCACTTCTGCTTGAACACCTAATTCAGCTTTGTGACCTAAATCAGCAATAAATACATGCGCACCATCAGCGGCTACGTTTTGCAGTTGTCCACGATTAACCCATATGTCCATGCGCTTGTTTTCAAATAAAGCCTCTAAATCAAGTTCAGTAATAGCCGGCCAATCTGGCTGAAAACGAAAATCGCTGTCAGTGAGACTGAATCCAGCTTGGAATATACCTTCACTTTGCGAGAATGGATAATTGGAAAATTCACCATTCCAAACGATTTTAGCATCAGGAATTTTGCCCGCTTGCAGTGCACCCGTTAAATAATCAATTAAAGACGTGTCCATTGCAGAGCGAGGAAAATAGAGAAAAGCATGACTCGCATCATTGATTTTCATATCTGCAGAGAGTGCCATTTCCACTGAATCTGCAAGCTCAAGTCTTAGTGCTGCATCTAACTCAATATCTTGATTACTCATTGCAAGACGAGGCAGTAGCAAAGTTTTCGAGTTCAGATCGAAACTTGCAAGCGCTTCTTTACCTTGAAGATGAATAGGTGCAACGAAACCTTCGCCAAAATCTAACGCATATTCTTGCTCAGGCAAATGCAATTGAACATTATTTTCAGTTACAAGTATGTTCACACTTACCGGGCTAATGCCAATGTTGTCGTTCACCGACTCCCAAGCAAGTTGTTCAACGTTTGCTTGCAGTGAAACTCCGGTAGTCGGTAGATAGGAAAGTTGAATAGGACCTATGCGGCCTTTTGGATCTAATGCCTGCCACTGAGCCAATTTATCTGTACCTAACAGAGGCAGCAAAGGAAGTAATGGCTGAAAAAGCTCAATGTTAAGTTGGTTGATTTTTGCCGTCGCCACGCCATTACGATAGTGAGCTTGCAAAGACAACTCAGGCCATGACATGCCATTACTGACAAAATCGAGTTGATTGCTGTTTAATCGCCAGCCTTGTTCCGTTCTCTGCCACAATAATTCAGCATTACTGATTTCAAATTTTTGAGTATCCGCTTGCTGATTCCACTTTAACCAACTCGGCTCAAACTTAACCAGTATCGAATTCCAATGACGTTTTGAAAAATCAGCCCACGCCTGTAAATTTACAACACCTTCAACTTTGGGAGGTAAAATATCTGCAACTAATCCTCTATCAACAGCAATAGGTTGCTTTTCTGCCCACTCGCCAATGTCTAGTGAAGTAGCGTCAAGATAGGCACGGCCTGTAACCGTTTCGGGTTTAAATCCATTACCAGAAAAATCGAACCTCAGCGATAAATTTTCAGGTTTTTCAGAGCTAACATCCAACAAGAGTTCGCCTTGTCCCAAATGTTTATCGTCATAATTCGACCAGTGGAAATTATTAATCTTAATTGGTCGATAGCTTTGCTTCGTGCTCAATAATTGTAAATTAACATTAAACATAGTGAAATGAGAAAACTGCTCAAGAACCAACGAATACAACCAATCTAATTTTTTACTGTTTAAATGGGTATTTTCATCTAATTTAGTAACGTTTTTTTCGACTTTATTCGACTCGACAATTTGATTTTCATTCTGATCGTTAGCCGATTTCAGCTTATCGATATCTAAGCCTAGATGAACACCATTGACTAAAACATTTTCAATTTTTGGCGACAGGGTGAACAAGCTTTGCCAAAAATCTAATTTGAATTGAACCTGCTGAAGAATGAGCGTGGCGGGTAACTTATCTTGAGGCGGTAAAATCAAATTATCAACGGTAATTGATGGCCCATAAGCCTGCCATTCAGCCGATATTTTGCCAATAAACACTTCGATTTGGTATTCACTGGCAATAAAGTCGACTAACTCATGCCGAACACTATCCAATTGAGGCAAAAGCCCTCTAATCAAACTGACAAGTAAAGCAAAAAACACTAGAAAACCCGCCAGAACTTTCCAGCACCAGCGACTTATTTTTGAAAGACTTGCCGTTTTTGTCACTAAATCATCACCACGTCAAATTTACTCTGTGCGTACATAGGCTCGACTTGTACTTTAATGCGCTTATTTGAGTAAGCCGCCAGTTCAGCAACCAAATGACTATCATCACCTGTTAAACTGTTATGCACTGAAGGCGCACAATACAGCACAAATTCATCCGCTTTATACGCTCTGTGTAGACGGATCACTTCGCGAAAGATTTCATAGGAAACAGTTTCAACCGTTTTCATGCTGCCTGAGCCATTGCACACTGAACACTCTTCACATAAAACATGCTCAATGCTTTCACGTGTTCGCTTACGCGTCATTTCGACTAATCCTAGTCCTGAGAAGCCGCTCACACTAGATTTGACTTTGTCACGACCTAACGCCGAAGTAAGACTGGCTAGTACTCTCTGTTGATGATCTTCATCCAGCATATCGATAAAATCAATAATGATGATGCCACCTAAGTTTCGCAGCCTGAGTTGTCTAGCGATAGCTTGCGTCGCTTCAAGGTTGGTATTAAAAATGGTTTCTTCTAAATTACGATGACCAACGAAAGCACCAGTATTAATATCTACAGTTGTCATCGCTTCTGTTTGATCGATAATCAAATAGCCACCGGATTTAAGTTCGACTTTACGGTCTAATGCGCGTTGAATTTCATTTTCGACATCATACAAATCAAAAATAGGAGACGGCCCTGTAAAGTGCTCAATTTTATCGGCAACTTCAGGCATAAATTCTTCAGCAAAGAGTTCAAGTTCATCAAACGTTGTCTTTGAATCGACTTGAATACGATCTAAGTTGGCACCCACAAAATCTCTCACAATACGCACTTGCAGAGGTAAATCTTGATAGAGTAAACACGCTCCTAAGCGTTTTCTTCGTTCGCTGACCTTCGCCCAAACTCGGCGTAAAAACGCGGCATCTTGAATAAATTCATCTTCACCCACACCTTCGGCGGCAGTGCGAATAATAAAGCCACCATCAGCATCGACAAAAGGTTCTACGATGGTTTTAAGCCTATCACGTTCGCTACTAACAATTCGCTGAGATACGCCAACATGAGCGGCACCGGGCATAAAGACTAAATAACGAGAAGGCAGAGTGATATCAGTAGTTAAGCGAGCGCCTTTCGTGCCCAGAGGATCTTTAACAACTTGTACCACGATGAACTGTCCTTGGCGCACTAGCTCACCAATATCTCTGACGACAAAATTGCGTTTTTCGCCATCGGCGACACATTCTGTGTGTGGGACAATGTCTGAAGCATGTAAAAAAGCCGCTTTTTCTAATCCGATGTCAACGAATGCAGCCTGCATTCCGGGCAAAACACGGCTTATTTTGCCTTTATAAATATTACCAACTAAACCGCGCTTCATTCGTCTTTCTACGTGAACTTCTTGCAACACACCATGTTCAACTAATGCCACCCGCGCTTCTGTCGGCGTCACATTAATTAAGAGCTCTGAACCCATTTTCCGTTGAGTTTTATTACTTACGCGCTGATTCATCACTGTTGCCCCACATATGCCCATCGTGACGTTTCGCTGTTTCGCTCATCCGTTAGATAGGGCTGCTTTACTTTGAATTCATATTTTGTGCATTGAGCAGTACTTGTGCATTGAGCAATAGCTGTCTTGTTTCCGTCATTGGTAATCCAACAACCGCTGAATAACTGCCAATAATATTTTTTACAAAGGCACCTGCGATGCCTTGAATTCCGTAAGAACCAGCTTTATCCATCGGTTCTCCAGACTCAATATAAGCATCGATATCATTGGCATTCAATTCGCAGAACTCGACTTGAGTCTCCACCATCACCACTTCTGAACCATTTCGATAAACAAGTGCTACTGCCGTCATCACTTTGTGCTTACGTCCAGATAGACGTGTTAGCATGTTTCGAGCATCTTGATAATCCGTTGGTTTACCCAGAATATCATTATCAACGACCACAATCGTATCTGATCCCAACACTACTGCATGTTCATCACCAAACAATACCGCTCCGACTTTGGCTTTTTGTAGTGCTAAGCGTTTTATATAAATGGCGGCTGTTTCATTTTCTAATTGTGATTCATCTATATCTGGTGAAACACAATCGAATGTTTTTTCAGGCATTAGCTGAGTAATCAATGCTAATAATTCTTTACGTCTTGGTGACGTAGATGCAAGTACTAATTCCACTGTTAAGTCACTCTATATTTTAATGCTATGCGCCTTATCATCCAGTAGCCCCAACGCCAAAAAATGAAACTGGCAAAGGCAGGATAAAACAAGGATAAGCTAAACTTTGCATCACCTAAAATGAATACAATCCAATAAACAATTAAGTGATAAACGATCATAATTGCCAGTATCACGAGCGTTTGTTGCCACTTCGGGAAGTTAATTAATCGCTGTTGATACAGGAGTACGAAATATACTGAAATAGAAAATGCTAATGCATTTACACCTAAATGTGATCCGAGCAAGACATCCAGAATTACACCGAGGATAAATGAGGTAAAAATACTGTAACGATGAGGTAAGTGAAGCGTCCAACACATAATAATGAGCAACAGCCAGTCCGGACGCCACGCACTGATTTCCATAGGAAGCGGCATCACCTGCAGCACGAGTCCAACTAGGAACGTAAACCACGCTACAAGGCGACCATTGGCAGCTTGATAACTCATGGAGCCTCCTGCGTGTTACTCGATTCAATCAGTTCATTTTGCATTAGTGAATCAGTCCAAATAAGCAACACATAGCGAATTCGGTCAAGTGCAGCTAGAGGCTGAGCAATAATTTGCGCGTAATTCTGCCCACTGTCACGTTGAACTTGAATAACCCGAGCAACTGGATATCCTTCAGGAAAACGATGTCCAAGACCTGACGTCACGAGCAGATCGCCGATGCGAACATCAGTACTTTTTGCGACGTGCCTTAATTCAAGCTCGTCCAGCACTCCAGTACCATTTGCAATCAATCTTACATCATTACGAGTAATACGGACTGGGAGCCCATGAGTACTGTCGGTAAGCAGTAAAACTCGGCTCGTTAACGCGTTGACTTGGGATACTTGCCCAACAATACCTTGAGCATCAATAACAGGCTGACCAACAAAAACACCGCTATTACTGCCATGATTTAAAACTATATATTGATGATATGGGTCACTAGCCACTTCGACAACTTCAGCGACTTTTATACGAGTCTCAATACGAGTGGGTGAGTCAAGTAACGTTCTTAGTCTTTGGTTTTCTTGGCGTAAATGCTCAAAACGCTGTAAGCGTTCACTCATCATCAATTGTTGGCTTAATAATTGAGTGTTTTGTTTTTCCAGCATCTCTCGGGTTGCTAAATTTTCAGCAGACCAATCTAACATGGCACCTGGGACACTCGCTAAATATTGAATCGGCGCAAGTACACTCGCTAGAGAACTTCGAAATGGATCGAGGTATTTATTCGTACCGATCAGCAAGATCGATAAAGCGACTGCAATGAGCAGTCGCGTTTGATGAGATATTCCACGTGCAAAAATAGGCTTCATAAAAAAAAGGCGACATCCCTTGCCTAATCAATCAAATTAACTGTCTTCAGAAAACAGGTCACCACCATGCATATCAATCATTTCAAGTGCTTTTCCGCCACCACGAGCTACACATGTAAGAGGATCTTCAGCAACGACGACGGGGATCCCTGTTTCTTGCATTACTAATCTGTCCAAATCACGTAATAACGCACCGCCACCCGTAAGGACCATACCGCGCTCAGAAATATCTGACGCTAATTCAGGTGGAGACTGCTCTAACGCTTCCATAACGGCACTCACGATACCGCTTAACGGTTCTTGTAATGCTTCCAAAATTTCGTTGCTGTTCAAAGTGAAACTTCTTGGCACACCTTCAGCGAGGTTACGACCACGAACTTCAATTTCGAGCACTTCATCGCCGGGATAAGCCGTACCAATGGTGTGTTTAATACGCTCAGCCGTTGCTTCACCAATTAAACTGCCATAATTACGACGAACATAGTTGATGATGGCGTCATCAAACTTATCACCACCAATGCGAACAGATGAAGAATACACCACACCATTGAGTGAAATAATGGCAACTTCAGTTGTACCGCCACCAATATCGACAACCATAGAACCTGTCGCTTCAGAAACGGGTAAACCGGCACCAATAGCAGCAGCCATAGGCTCAACGATTAGGTAAACTTCTCGAGCACCCGCACCCATAGCTGACTCGCGAATTGCACGACGTTCGACTTGCGTAGCACCCACAGGCACACAAACTAAAACTCTCGGGCTTGGCCGAAAGAATCCATTGTTGTGCACTTGCTTAATAAAATGTTGCAGCATACGTTCAGTCACGTAAAAGTCTGCGATGACTCCATCTTTCATTGGCCTAATGGCTTGAATGTTTCCAGGAGTCCGTCCCAGCATTTGCTTAGCTTCTGTGCCAACTGCAGCAACCGATTTATGATTTGAACCATTACGTTCGCTACGAATAGCTACAACTGAGGGCTCGTCTAACACAATACCCTGATCGCGAACGTAAATAAGAGTATTTGCTGTTCCTAAATCGATTGAAAGATCGTTTGAAAAAACACCGCGCAGCTTTTTAAACATGTGTCAGGCCTGTATTTAATGAAATCATAAAAAGAAAAAAGTCAGTTAACTCTATCAATGCCCTGTCAATTCCACAAGGGCAATGCGGGTTACATACGCATTTGAACCCAATTATTTTAGAATAATGCAGTTAAGTGTACGAATTAGACCGAAAACATACTTTTTAATATCTGGAAAAGAATAAGTTTCTGTATTTCCTAATCACTCAACAAGGTTTTGATGAAAGCGTTAACCTTGATATGTTGAAACCAGAAGAAGTTTCTTAAACTGAAAAATCTATGATTTGAACTGGCTCTATATATTGGTTCTATATATCGGAGCTATAGCTTGGAAGATTAGAGGAAAACTATAAACGTAAAACCCAGCCATCCTTTGCTGTGAGGTTTTAGTGTTCATGTGATAGTAACCCATTACAAAACAGTGCAAAAGTGCAGGCTCTTGATGGTCTTACTAATTGTTATTGTGGCGCCACGTAACTTGGTTCATGAACCGTTTTTTCAATAGCATTTTCAAGACCAAACTCTTTCAAAAAGCCAGTAATAATACCTCTTACTTTGGAGTCACTTAAGTTGGCTTGTTCCACTAAAAGCTCGAAAATTATTGCTCGTTTATGTGCATTACCTTGCCTAGCCGCAGCTTGCAGCAAAGAACTCAAGATACGCGCTCCGCTTTGGGGCGAATTGTGTGGATTTCTTGCTCTCTCAATCATAGTGTCGACACATAATTCTTTTTCTATTGCTTTGTCTAAATATGCTGGTAGGTTGCTGGCAATAACTTCTATAATTTTACACAGGTTACTGGTCATGAATGTGCCAAAGACTGAACGATTCCAGTATTCCCCCTCAACCGAATGATCATTAATTTTCGCTTCAATTTTTAGCAATGAAATTTTTACTTCATAAGTAGTAAGCGTTCGATGAGGATTGAGCTTTGCATTCGCCTTATATGCTGAATAATCTTTTGGTGTTATTTCACGTCCATCGATATGAAACTGAGTAATTCCATTCGCATTATCTTGAATTGAAATACTATTATAGAAGATATAAGTGTCAGTTTTTCCATTATTCATATCAAAAGTGAGTGAACTATCAAAATACTTGTCTTTATCATTTTGCAGAGGTGTCACGCCATCTTGAGGCTTACTTGTCGCTGCTTGAACTGCCATATTTATAACCTAAATACGTGAATTTACAATGAGTTTAGCTAGTCATTGTAATATCATTGAAGCTGGCTACAAATTAATCATATTTCATGATTTTCATTTCATTTCGGTAAGGTACGAGTAACAACCAGTTTACTGCCCAACTTCACGCCAGTATATAATTTTGTCGTGACCTCTAAAACGACCAAAATAGGCACTCGCTGAAGGGTTTGAATATTCTGTTGAGGAATCCCAATACCATTGCAGATAATCAGGCACGATGAGGGAGGATGTAACCTTACCACGATATACTTCCGTTAACGATGGCGGAGTTCCTGCTGCTTGCCACAAAAGTTGACTACCACCAGCAACAAAAGGATTTTGGCTGGTGCTGAGTGTGAGATTTACGGACTGCCCACCTTGTAAAACAGGTGAGTACACAAATTGGGCTTTAGATTGAGCATTGGCAGACTCAATTAAGGTGCAGTTATCATCTGTATTTAATTGCCACGCGCTACCATTCCAATATTTTGTTCGCATTGGCATCGTGAGCGGTTGAGTTTCAGGGCCGTAGGTATTGTCCATAACCAAGCGGCCATGGCGAAGCAACACCTGTCCGATCACTTTAGCATCACAACTGCCTGTCAATGTACAATCAGCCGATAATGACGCTTTCATATCAGGATTTAATTCCTGTGCAAAAGTTAGTGTTTCATTGTCATTAACATCAAAGCCAATAGTCATACGACTAAATGGACCATCGACACCATTATTTACACTTGCATCTGTTCGATTAAGCTTTGGACTTAGAGCAAAAGAAGCTTGTCCTGCTATCCAGCCATTTTCAGGAGCAATATTATCTATACCACCAACCACACTCAGTCGATGGGTTAAGTTAGCAAAACGTCCATAATCAGGCTGATTACTATTTAACGCATTAATGTAAGGTTGATCTTGCGCGACCAAATCAATATTCGCTTTACCAAAATCACCTCTGTAATTGGTTGTTATGTTGCCATTAACATTTAATGCTTGAAGTGAAAAGTCCGCCTTAAAATCTTGCCCAAGATAACTGTAACTTTGCTCAATTCCTGTTTCACAGACTGATCGAACATTCGGTGTTGATAATTTAAAACTCGCAGGCACAAAACGACCCATTGATGCACTGGTATTTACTTGAATACCTAAACCACTCCCTAAATAAGCAGGAGGAACGGTAACAAATTTAAAAACACCCGTTTCTGTTACGCTTTGCTGAATCGTATTAGGCTGCTGGGTAGCGTTATGTGCATAATTATCAACACTTATTGCTCCCAACTCACCATCTGATGGCTGTACTAATTGATGAGATAACCCAATATCTGCTTGAGCATAACTGGGCGTGGTTAAGTTAGCACAAATTTGAGTATTATTGATGGCCCAAGCTTTAGCTTGAATGTTTAGATCAAACTGAGAGCCCGCGGTCTTAAAAGCACTGCAATTTGCATTTTCACTTAAACATTGTGAGTTCGTTTCAGGCGCTTGAATACAAAAACCAAAAGGTACTGATACAAATGAGCGATTGCCGGCCATTGTTAGGCCGAGTTCATCACCAGTTCCAATAAGCTCGGCAGTAATGGCTATTTTACCTGCATCAGGGTAATTAATCGTAAAATCAGCTGAACCCTCATTATTAAAATCAAGAGAATAACGTGGTGTCAAGGTAATATTTGAACCGTTTATTAAAACTTCGGGACTAGTTAATGGCGATGCAGGTTCTAGGTAATCATGACTAAATTGCACATTTTTAGTTACATTCGCGAAAGCAGGAACACATTGGGGTGAATTATCTGATTTTTTCACCGCTTGAATTGTCGCGGTTTCGGGTTTATTGGCATATTTATCATCGATGGTGATAAAAAAACCGCTATCCGCAAACGCAAGTCGACAATTCGCGTTTGACTTGGTGCCATTACCCATTTGGCATAACGTTTCGTTGACGGTACTCCCGTCTAATACCGCCGCATTTATTGTCAATAAGTCCGTAGAGAAATGGCGCAAATCTATCGCTGCACGGCCATTTTCAACCATGACTTGCTGTATTCTATTTTCACCTTGATACCAGCCACCATTATTCACCGCAATATTCGGTGATAACACAGCGGTGACTGCATCAGTAAGCAACGGGTTGCAACTGGCGTTCTGGCACGCTTTTAATGTCACTGATGCAGGTTTACAAGTCAGTAAGTTGGACTCTATTTCAAATTCAAAATGATCAACTGACTGTGGAACACTTCCAATAATTTCAAATGCTGCATAATCAAATGACTCTTGAAGATGACGGCGATTACCACCATAAAGATCTTCCTCAACCACCATACTCACACTGTTATTATCCAGCAAACATCGCCGAAACCATCCTCCATCAGGCCCGCCTCGAGTGCTTTTTTTCCCAATAAAAAATGGCGGATTATCAAAGCCAGTTAATGTGGTTTCAGTGAAATTACACTGTTGCGTCAATGACTGCCCGCCTTTTTCTGGACCTCGGTTAACCCCCCTTCCAAAATCAAACTTAATCCGCTGTCCATTAAGTGTTGTTTCGCCACCTTTTGGCTCCAATGCTAAATAAGCTACAGTTTCATTAACCAATGTGGATATGTCAGTTCCAGCGCATTTAATTTCTGACGAAGTAGAATCAAAAACTCTAGAGACGTCTAAGTTAAGCCTGATACCTGTTGATACGATTTCTGACACACTAGTTAACCAACATTCTGGATTGTTATTAGTTTGAGCCTGACTGAGCCCAAGTGAATATATGGAATCTAAAGGCTCCATGACCCAATTTGTATCTGAAAGATTAAAAGCATTATTGACTTCCTTCTTCCCAGCAACCCAGCGAGTACCTGTAGGAGTGCCATCAGGGAGCTTGTGCTCCCCTTCTGTTACCGCAATCCAATCAACATTAAGCATGGGTATTGACGGCAAAACTGTCTTTCCAGTGCTAACTGGCGGTTGGACTTGTATCCAGCTGAAGCCCGTATTATCGACATTCATTAATCGAATCGACGCTGGCCCATCGTTTTGCTCAGGATTATTGGGGTTAATGTTCGGCATAATAAAAATAAGCGGTGTGACACCTGCATCAAACCGCCTAAGGAAATTGACTCTAATTTCTTGCTGCACTTGTGTTGCTGACGTCCTACCAAACAGCATAGTTGTGGGGAGTTGCGGCTCTGGATTAACACTGTTAAAACACATGCCACCAAAATTAGCGTTGTTGATGGCATTTGGATTGACCGTGACGGTAGCATTTCCCTGAATGGCTACCGCTCCACTAGCGGCTAAACCACCTGTAATATTTGCTCGGCCACTTATGCTAACAGCACCTGTAGCGTAAACAATGCCGTTAATCTGACTTTGTCCTGACATCGAAAACGAACCGCGTACATAGATAATTAAATCTTCAGTTTTTCCTGTTGAATTTAATTTGGCATTAGTTAACGCTAAATTATCGAAATACAGCCGAGTGGTTGTGCCAGAAGTAGTTATGTAATTTCCATTTCGAAAACGTCCAGAAGTATAATTGAAATCACCCGCGATAAAATCATCACTTCTGTTACATGTTGATTTTTTTTTGCCTTTACATTCCAATTTGGGAATTTTAATCGGGAGAACAGCAGGTTCGGTAAACAGGCTATTATGATTACCAGTTACAGGATCTGTAAAAATCGTGCTGCATTGCTCGACAGCTTGAGCTGAAATACAGAACACTGTCAGTGCAATAACTAATTGAATTCGGATAATAGTTACATATGACGTCATTTCATTATCCTTCTTGTTTTGCTAATACTTCAACTTGGCGGCTGACTCTTAACTGATCGCTACCAGAACCCGACTTACAAACAGCTTTGCTGCTAATTCGATACTGAGTGACGTTATCGGCCGTGAAGGATTGGCAACCAATTTCAATAGCACAGTTGGCAAATCCGACTACATCAGGTGCTGACCAATTTTCACTAACCTCATTACAACTGTGTTCATTACCGTTTAGTGGAAACAACTGTGCCAGTGCGGCATCAGCGCCACTATTAGCGGCAAACAGTGCTCTTGTACCCCACACTTCTTGAGTCAGTGCTTTGTCTTCATTTTGAGAGATATTAATCAACGCCGCAGCCAGTAAAAACATCACAGTGAGTACAAAAATAGCGACCACTAACATACTGCCTTTTTGGCGTGAAGGAAGACGTGAACTTAAATATGAATATGAGTAGGTTGCGTTAGGGAACATTGATCACCTGCACTTGATGCTGATATTGAATAGTTTCACCATTAACTTCGAACCGAGGTTGTAAATGAATTAAGGCGTTATTAACTAACGTTGCTGGTGTCAGCGTAATCGGGAAATCATCTCCAACCTGTCGATTAACAATATTTCGAGCCAACAAACTGCCTCTGCTCATGCCAGATGGTTCACGTTGCTCCACTGGAAACGCATAATTACTATATCGCCTAAGCTCGTTTGTCCCACTTAAAAAACAGTAACTGACTGGTGTGTTAGTAAAGTAAATACGTTTTTGTGGTGATGCTTCACGAAATTGGATGTTTTGAGAATCTATTGTCGAAAATGTGAGGGTTAATTCATCCTCTGTTTGTAAAGGCGGCCGCCGTACTTGGGCGTATTTAGAAATCACAGAGTTATCTTCATACACTTCATTTGTAGTCAATGGATAAACATAAGCTCGATGACCAGCTTTTATTCGTGTTGGCCTGTCATCAGCTAATATTCTTCCTGTACCGTTTGAGGTGCTTCCTCTAAACGATAAGGATAAATAACTCGTCGATGTGACAACGGGTACAAATTCAATGCATTGATAATCTGAGCCAGATTTTACTCGTAAACTGTTCGGCAGTGCGGTACGCAATTCTCGTGTCATGCGCTGCAGGGCAAAGCGGCTGTCACTGAGCACTTGATCAACCGAGCTTGAATCGACAAAAATACGAGTGCCAAAGGTAATAAAACCACTGACTCCGACCAGCACGATACCGAGGATCATAATCACTGTGATCAACTCAACCAACGTAAAACCCTTTTGAGTTGCTGTGTTTAATTTGGTGACCATCAGTAGTTGCTCCTGACGGCATCAAAGCGAATCGCTTCACTCATTGGAGTCGTTACGATAACGGTAATGCGCTTGGTGTTAATCACCGTTCCTACTGCGACTGTCACTTGTAATGAGTAATTGGGATAAACGTCTGCGTAGGTTTGGGTTGAATTAAGCATTGGACTCATTTGATTTAAACCGTTGTAATCATCTAACACATCAAAATCGTTGCGGTTTTTATTACCCACTTTTGTGTTTATGCAAATCAGACCTTCAGAGCTACCACATGCTGGAACACCACCATTAATATTAGTGTTCTGGTCATATCGTTTAGGCCAAATTTCATTCATGACGGACTGAGCCAGTTCAGCCGCTCGCATACGATGTAAATTTTCAGCAGCGCGATCGGCTTGCGGGAACAGCATGGTCGACATCATGATGATGGCAATACTCATCACCAACATGCCAACCACCAGCTCGATGAGGGTAAAGCCTCGGCTTATTCTGCATTTATCTTGCATAAATATAGCCCTCAGTAGAAATACCAATGTTGACTTTATCGCCTGCGACCACGTTAATGCTGCAACCATTACAACTTTGATTTGCACCGAATTGAATCGTCCCATTTTGACTAACGTTCACAACAAAATTATCAGTGCCGACACCATTAAAGCTATAAACGCGCAACACTCGCGTGTTGTCTGCCCATGGTAATCGAGGATTTACAGCCACAAAGTTATTAACGCAATCTGTTGATGCTTCGGATTGGTAGCCTGCTGGGGTAACATCCATTCGATAACATTGGTCAGTATTACTGATGGCTTGTTGTTGTAACTGACGCAGGGCTGAAATAAATTCGCTGCGCACACTGTAAGCGCTAAAACTACTTGGGCCGATAAATCGCGGTAGTGCAGTTACTGCCAAAATGCCGAGTAAAATCATGGTCGTGACTAGCTCGACCAAAGTAAAACCTGAGTGACGTCTCTGGTGACAAGCGTGGCTGAGTTGCTTGCTCAAAAAAAATGGCTTAGCAAGAGCGGCTTTCGATGGTAACTGCAACCGACTCCCCTCTTTGACTGATGTTATTTTGGTATTTCACATAGC
>VSKX01099255.1_pt1 | contig 23416 bp, 29 predicted proteins | sample 4799481 | NCBI WGS metagenome assembly VSKX01 (sample SAMN12179537, study PRJNA552185) | sponge metagenome | biome: deep-sea hydrothermal plumes; feature: spots directly above weak diffusing fluid; material: sea water; isolation source: sponge from the Swan site of a hydrothermal vent ...
GACTACGGGAGAATATCCATAATTATCGTTGAAAATGAACTCCGAAACTTGAGTTTTAAATATAATCTTATAAGTAACTTCAACTTAAAGCAGTTTGATTAAACCTCATTAACTCTTTTGGAACCCATCAGATACGGGTAACAAATAGATGAAGGAATCTGAGGAGAAAAGCTTTATTTTTTGAGATAATAAGTCAACTAAAACCACTCTCAAATAAAATGCCGATACTTGACCGAACACAGCTTACCCCCTCAGATAAATTAGATCTTCTCTTAAAAACTATCACTTGCCAAGTACATGGTGCAATTTCTTCACTCTCTGATGAATTTAATATTTCTCGCAAAGCCATTTATTCTGCTAAAAACGCAGCAAAAGCCGCGTTAAACTGTCTTGTAACGGCTAACGAAAAACCTGACATCATCACATCTGTAAATGTTGATGTGCCACATCTTCGTCGTTCTATTGTGGCTTTATCCATCACAGCGCCTAACTCTATTCGAGCTATTGAAGAACAAATCCCACTTTTTTACCCAGGCTGTAAAGTCAGTTACGGATACATTCAAGGCGTTATCGTTGAAGCTCAAGAGCAGGCAAAATTGTTTAATGACAAAGTGGATTTATCAGCAATAAAGAGTACGGCTATCGATGAAATGTTTAGTCAAGGCGATCCTGTACTGGCTGGAATCGACCTTGATAGTGGTTATATATTTTCACTTTCCCACGAACAACGGCGTGATGGTGAAACTTGGGCACGCGTTTTAGGTGAAGCTAAATCACAAGGATTATCACCTGAGCATGTTGTTAAAGATGGTGCAAAAGGGATAGCTAAAGGCGTGAGCATGACCTTTGAGCATACAGAGCAACGAGATGATGCATTCCATGCTTTGTACATCGTAGGAAAGGCATTACAAAAGATTGAACGTCGAGCCTATTACTACATCGACAAAGAGAGAGGCTTGGAAAAAAGCTTGAATAAAACCATAACTGATAAAGAAAAAAAACAGCAAATAATGGATGATTTATTGGACGTCCAATCCAAGTGCAAACGAGCAATTGAACAATATGAAAGTGGAAACAAAAGTAGAAATTATCTTCACCAAGCTTTGTCCAGCATTTCTATGAAAACGGGTAAACTCATGACGCAAGAGCAAGCAGAAACCTTGCTAATTAAAGCTGTTGACGGTCTGGAAATTACGGAGCATAAAGATGGCCGCAACGCGGCTCGGTACATCAAAAATAGACTGAAGGGCCTGACTTTGGCAACTCAATCACTCCACGATAAGTTGTTAACACTCAGTGAGCGTTATCCTCAAGAATATGTTGAAGTGGCCTGTCGTTTCTCTGAAAGAAAACGTCAATTAAAAAAGGCTAAACCTTGGAAGTTGGCTAACTATCAAAAAGAGCTCATTGGCAGTTATCAGTGGTTAAAACTTAATTTAGGTGATGATGCCTGTGATGAACTTATGTTAGAAGTGGACGCTTTACACGCAACTCGCCACAGAGCATCAAGTGCAATCGAAGGATTTAATGCCACATTACGGTCTTACCTTTATGTTAGAAAAGGAGTCAACCAAGGGTTCCTTGAGTTGTTTAAAGCATGGTACAACCTTCGTTCTAGACGCTGGGGAAAACACAAAGGAACTTCAGCGTATCAGAATGTCACGGGGAAAAAAGTTGGTGACTGGCTGACAATGCTGAATTTTCCACCGTCAGCTTTACACCACTAAAACACTCCTACAACTTGAAGTGATTCATTGTAGCGGTTCAACTTATGTTGAGCTGGCGATCCCTCTTTGATCTGTTACCTTGGAACCCTATGTTTTGATCAGTCCCACTCTTTTTATTGGATTTCTAGTTGGAGTAGTTTCCACTGTTTCATGCAAATGAGTAGCTTCTAAAACCGCATAACAGCAGTTGGGAATGTAATGTTAAATCCAGACAATGAAACTGATGCAGGAAAAGATCAAAAATATGTAGCTTAAACTTTAAATGTAAACAAAGACTGACAACTGTCTTGCAAAACACCGCTACGATTTAATGACATGCTCCATCGAATCAGTACGCGCGAAGAGTTGATAGGGATTTTTTATGCAACTGACTAATTCTTCCTTTACTTAAATTTAAAAGTTTTGCAATTTCTGTAAAACTTAAATCTTGAATATAATGAAGTTGCATTACACTTTTTTCAGGCTCTTCGAGAAACCTCAACTTCTGAACAAGCCTTTCTGACAACAATTCAAATTCATTTGAACAATAAAGATCACCAGATACTTTATGGCTCATTTCATTAGTTACTGCTTGGCTAATTAGCTCATCAAATGCATAATCTGTAATTATTTCTGTCAAAAATAAATGAGAATTATCTGATACATTTTTATGAGCTAGAATTAGCCCGTCAAGTATTTTATCTTGATCTCTGTACTTTCTATTTATCAACGCACTTTTTTCAGAAAATTTAAATATATTATTAAGGATTACACCTCTTATCCGATGTTGTGCAAATGTTTCAAAACGAAACCCTAACTTATAATCGAATTTATCAATAGCTTCAATCAACCCAACTTTTGCAAATTGATGAAAATCACTCAATTCAACACCATCAGAATAAACTTTCTTAAACCACTTAACTGCTTGGTTCTCAGTCCATTTTGAATAGTTGTTATAGAGGACGTTTCTTTGTTTTAGCCCTCTACTTTCTTCATAATTAACCCAAAGCTGTAAGTCTTTTGAATCCATCTAAGAAAAGCCACTGACTAATGATTGTGAAATTAATGACCAACCATCAATTAAAACAAAAAGCATTACTTTTATGGGCAATGCAATTGATATTGGTGGTAGCATGATCATTCCTAGTGACATTAAAACGCTGGCAACAACTAGATCAATGAGTAAAAACGGAATAAAAATAACAAATGCTATTTTGAATGCAGTTGTGAGTTCGCTCATTAAAAAAGCTGGAATTAAGATGCTTAACTCAACATCTTCAACTCTCGTTGGAACATCTGTTTTAGACATTTTAAATACTGCTTCAAAGTCTTCATCTCTTGTCTCGTGTATCATGAATTTTTTTAATGGAATAATCCCGTGTTCTATAGCTTTGTCTAACTTCATAGTCTTATTGACATAGGGAGTTACAGCTTGTGTATTAATTTCTTCCCAGACTGGCCTCATCGTATAGATCGACAAAAACAACGCCAGTGTAATGAGAACAATATTAGGCGGTGTTTGTTGAAGACCTAAAGCATGTCTTAACATCGATAGAACAATAATGATTCTTGTAAAAGATGTTACTGCAATTAATAAAATAGGAATGAATGACAAACTAGTAAGTAATGCTACCAACTTTAACTCTGGTGCAATATCACCACTTGCTTCAATAAGCGCTCCCAAAATATTTAGATCGTTGCTTGCCAATATATTTTGTTTATCCACAACAGCTGTATCTCCAAAAACTAAATAGATAAGTGAACTTTCATATTGTAATTATCGAAACTTCATCTAATTAAACACATTAAGGCTTTTAAGAATCGACTTGAAACACTTGAGTAACCTCTAGGGCATAACTGTCGTCAACGGCAACTAAATTACCTCTAGCTATCAAATTATTTTCAAAATAGAGTGAAAGTTCAGACTCAATATCAGTGTCTAATGAAAGAATATTTCCTCTTTTCAGCTCCTTTATTGCTTTCACAGATACACTGGCATTACCGATTTTTGCATGTACTTTAACTTCTAGACCTCCGAGTAAAGAGATTAAATTACTGTTCAGTAATACTCCACCTTCAGGCTGTTCCATAACTTCATTAATCTCAACTTGCTTGACATCCGTAGACATTATTTATTCCCTGTAAGATAAATTGACTTCTTATTATTTTTGTTTACCAAAAAACCTTCTAGTTCAGTAATAGAATTATTGCAATCAAAAGGTATTGGTTGAGATAGTGGGTGTTTTAGATTAATAATTTGCCCTACCTTAAGGTTACTGAGTTGTTCACCTGTAATCGAAACATTCTTAAACTTAGCTTCCAATTCAATTGACTCTCCACTAAAAAGTACATCTACCGGCTTAATTTTTGTAACTGAGGAGTTTTCTAACTGTTCAGAAAGAAAAAACTCAGCCTCAAGAAATATGCAAAACTCAATTTCTTTAATAGTAACGTTAATGCTAGCAACCCATTGTTTACGCTTTACATCAAAAGATTTTTTTCGACTTAATTGTTCAGCGAAAGATTCAAAAAGTTCATTCAATACCACTTCAGTACATTCTGAGATAATGGTTTTATCTATCCCAGTAAAGGAAGTGGCATCAACACTTGTAAGCGATTTAAAAAAAGTAACGTCAAGGTTTTCGTTAACTGTAACTAACCCTCCATGGAAGCGACGGAATATATCGCTTTCAGTAGGATTAATTTTTCCAAAAAGCTTCTCATTATAAGTCGTAGTTATAGTTGGAGCTTGATTGAACCATTTGTTTCCCCAAGAAAATAAAATTGTAAAAACAGTTTCATCTATAACTTCACGCTTCGATATCGCTAATACACCAGGATAATGCACCATTTAATTAACGACCTCGCGTACTTTCATATAATTGTTCAAGCATTTGATTGGCTACATTGAGCATTCTGGAGCTAGCCTGGTAGCCACGTTGAATAATGATCATATCAGCGAACTCTTTAGAAAGGTCAACGTTTGAAAGCTCTAAACTCTCTGCAATAACGCTTCCAATTCCAGCTTCTCCAGCTTTAGCCGTTGTTCTACCTTTATCAGACATAGCTTTAAATACACTACCTTCAACTAAAGTTAAATCATCTTTATTCGAAAAATCTGACAACGCTAGAGTATGAACTTTTCTTTCTTCGCCATTGCTATAATTTAGTACTAGTGTTCCTTCACTATTAAAAGATACCCTTTGTAATTCACTGATTGCCGAGCCATCTTTTACATCAGCACGTATAGTTGACGTTGAGCCAGTAGAAACAGATGTAGCCATTCCAAAACCAGATCCAAAGCTAAACTCAATAGGGTTTGTACCACCTCTAGAATCACTAATATTTAGAGATAACTTGTTAAAACTCTCAGTCGGGGTACCATCAGCAGAAAATCTAATTTCACCAGTTGAAAGTTCATTACCATCGGCATCAGATATTGTGACATTCCAACCGCCAGCTTGTGTTTCATGCTTTGCAAAAGCAATCGATAATTCAATTTCTTCACCAAGAGAATTAAATACTTTCACACCTGCAATTTCATGTGAATCTTGATCAGAAGATAAGTTACCAGTGAAATCAACTTTTGTTGTTGCTTCAGGTTTCAGTACACGTTGATCGCTAATATCAAGTTCAACTAGCTTCCCACTTTCATCAAAAGCAGCAACACTTGCACCTGAACTTCTATCAACAAGAACACCGCTATCGTCAAATACAAATTGTCCGGCCCGAGTGAAAAACATTTCACCATCTTTCATTAAGGTAAAAAAACCATTTCCCGAAATAGCAAGATCAGTAGCATTACCTGTTTGTCTAATTTCGCCAGCAGCAAAACGGTATCCTAATCCACTAATTTGAGTACCGTAAGATTGTTCGCCTCCAAAAGACAAACTTTTGTAAAAGCTTTCACCGCCTCTAAAACCTGGAGTATTCATATTTGCAATATTATTACTGACAGTATCAAGATTTTTTTGAAACGAAACCATTCCGGATAAACCGGTAAAAAATGCTTGTAACATAATAAATTTCCTTTTAGTTAACTTGTACTAAGCGTATCTGACTCAGAGAAACTTGATCCAAAAACTCACCATCTTCACTCTGAACAGTTAACTGAGCACCGGCTTGGTTATAATGAATGGCTTCTACTACTCCTGAGAAGTTTGAATTATTTTGTGTAAGTACTTCTACATCTCGCCCAAGCAGATCTAGAGCCTGATTCGATGAGTTCATAGCTAATAAACCTTCAAGGTTCTCATTCGTTTGCCTTGTTTGTTCTAACGACGAAAACTGAGCTAATTGAGCCAAAAACTCTCTGTTGTTAAGAGGTTCTAGTGGATCTTGAAAATTCAACTGAGCTAAAAATAGTTCAATGAAATCTTCCTGAGAGATGGCATTATTATTAGTAATGTCACTCGTCGTTTGAGTTTGCCCAACACCTCCAATCGCTTCAATTGGCATTATCTTCTCCCTGAAATTTTTATTTGTTTTCCATTAAAAAACATTTGTACTTGTTTAGAGGCAATTTCCTCACTACCTCGAATCCATTCACTTATTTTTTTAAGAGTTTCATTACTTAAAAAATAATCACGAGCAAAAACTTTCAGTTCCTTTTCATCCTTTGCTATTGATTGTAAAAATTGAGGTAAAATGGTCTTAAATCTTAATTCCGGTGTTAAAGGCAATGAAACAAATCCAATTTTCTCTTTTTTCAAATCATTAAAACTGTAACTTTTGGCTGATTTTCCAACAAATTCATTTCTAATATAATTTTGAGATTGTTCAAAATTATCAATAGAAGTAAATACTTTATTTGAAACAGCATTTAGAGAAGAACTAGTTTGGAAACCCAACTTTTTTTGTTTATTGACAATCAGATCATTCACTTCAACACGTTCACTATAAGATAAATAACCAACTCCTTGGCTTCCCCATAACACGCTAATAGCAATGAATTCTTCTTTGCTTTGATTGCTATGTTGATTTTGTACTGTAATAACATCAAGCGGAGAGAATTGAACTAGAACATCGTCAATTTCATGTTTATCTGATAAGTAAGAATCAATAATTTTTTGTGACGAACTTTCTACAGTTTCATCTAAATTCTTAGTGACAGTAGTTAATGATTGGTTTAAGTCGATTAGAGGAGAATCAAATGAATTCGAATTCATCAACGTGTCATTTATCAATTGAGGAATTGTAGATAAAGCGCCTTCGTCATGAACACTCATAACTGAATAAGACATATCATCTAATTTATCTACAATAATGGTCAATTTAGGTTCATTAACAGAGTCATCAAAACCTTTTTGCTGTTTTAAAGATTCAGTTTGCTGATGTCCAGTAATGCCCACTCCAAAGTTACGCTTTGGGAAATGATTAACGTTGGAAAAACTTTGATTGTTATTGTTATTAAATAAATAATCATCAAAGCTTTGCTTTACTGTGCTTTTATCACTCTTTTGAGGGATATTATTAACTAAAACTTCGTTATTAAAGATTTCCATAATGTCCCTCATCTTTAGTTAAGTAACGTAAACTCAATAATTTTTGGTCTTCAAGCTCAATCTTAATCGCATTCAGTTTTCTTTTGCTCTCAAGAACAAACTTTTGTATTTCTTGATGTTTTACCTTTAAAATTTTATATTTTTTTTCAACTTCTATTAATTGTTTATTAGCCTCAGTAACAATCATTTTTTGTTCTGAAATTGTCTTTTGCAAAAAAAAGACAAATTGCTGTTTAACTAATCGTAATTCAAGCCATTGTTCATGACTCTCTTGGTTCAAACAAAAATCACACTCTTGTTTCAACCTACTGAGTTTTATATTATTTCTTTCTAACTTCTGATTTTCTTCTTGATAAGAAAGCCATGTATTATTCATTTGAAGTGCAAGCTTCGTTACTATGCTTTCATAAGATTTAATTTCTTGGCACAATTCTTCTTTACGCATCGTTAATGACCTTCGCTAAGGTAATTAAATCTTCTATCGACTGTGCACTCGTTACGTGTGTTGAGATATCTTGCTTTAAAAACACACTGACTTTCTTGTGCGTTTGTACTTTCATCTGAAGATTTTCATTTTCATGTGCGCTCAATTCGATTAGTGCTCTATTCTCTTGAAAATCAGATAAAAACTCTTTGAGAATGAGGGCTGCTTGATTTTGTTCTTGCGATGCCAAACTATTGAAAAGGCGACTCACCGATTTAAGTATATCTATTGCAGGGTAATGACCTCGTTCAGCCAAAGTTGAAGTTAATAGTATGTGTCCATCTAAAATAGCTTTTAGTGTTTCTGCCGCTGGATCGGTACCCTCTTCACCCTCAGTTAACACAGTAAATAGACCTGTTATACTGCCTCGACGATTAAAATTTCCACACCTTTCAACAATACTCGGCAATATAGAAAACACAGACGTAGTATATCCACGCATAGTTGGAGCCTCACCTACAGCAAGGCCAACTTCTCTCAGAGCCATAGCAAAACGAGTCATAGAGTCTATGACTAAAAGAACTTCTACTCCTTGTTTTGATAAGTATTCAGCCATTGCAACTGCTGAATATACGGCATGAATTCGAGTTAAAGGAGGCTCTTCGGCTGTTGCTGCGTAAACAATAGATTGCTTTAAACTATCTTCACTTAATGTTTCTGATACAAATTCTTGCACCTCTCGACCACGCTCCCCTACTAACGCAACAACATTTATATGATTTTCTGTGGAGTTATGTTGGCAAATGGCCGATAGCAACACACTTTTACCTACGCCACTTGAGGCGAAAATACCAATACGTTGTCCACACCCAAGAGTTAACATCCCATCAATAGCTTTGATTCCTGTACTGAACCGTCTTGTTATTTTGTTTCGAGATAATGGATTTATCGATGGTTGATAAAGGCATTCTCGATTTTCAGGTATAATTTCATCGGTGCCATCTATTGATTCTCCAAATGCATTTAACACACGACCTATATAGTTCTTACCTACGGGTACTGAAACTTGCTTACCGTAAGCTTCAACGACGCTGCCATAACGTAATCCCTTGATACTGGTTAGAGGCATCAATAAAACGTTACCCTCTCTGAAGCCAACGACCTCACAATTAATCTTTCTTTCAAGGAGTCCTGTGCTAATAACTACACAGTGTTCACCTAAAAATACACTAGGACACTGGGCTTCGATAACCAAGCCAATACATTTGATAACATGTCCTCTTTTGGTAATAGGAGAGACTTGTGATATTGGTAAGCTGAGTCTTTCAAGTAAACTAGCTCCAGATTGATGGCTACTTTCAGTCATGGCGCTCACCAAGTGATTTCGAAAACACATCAACTAATTGTATTAAACCTGTATGCAAACTATTCTCTTCTTGCCCCTGTTCAAAACTAAGGCGGTAATCTCCAATCGATAAGCTTTCATCAACCTCTAAACAAAATCGGTCTGAAGCACTACAGTTTTTGGCTATTTCTATATCATGCGAAGATAAATTCAATATAAGTTTTTTCTGTGAGGAATATTCTGAAGCTAATTTCATAATTAACTTCTTAATGTAATCCTTGTTATTTAATTCAATACCAATAAGTTGCAATACAGCCTTAACAATTAACGTAACGAGATCGGCGTCATTTCCAATGTTTAACTTCAGCTCTTGATTGGAAAAAGAACTGATCGTATCTTCTACCTTTTTTATTTTTTCGTCATGCTCAGCTTTAAAGCATTCTTCCCGTCTTTGATGTTCTGATATCAGTTCTTCTTTTGCTTGCTTTAAGCCTTCATCAAACCCTTTACTTTTTTCAACTGTACATATCTCCTCAAATTCTGAAGATAAGTATGTTGTTAGTAGAATATTGCGCTCGTTCAAAGAAAGTAAAGACAGCTGTTCTGTTGCCAATTCTAATAAGCTTTTGAGTGGGACCGTTTCAATAACAGGTGCCAACGTGCTCTTGTTAGAAAGTGGAAAACTGTTCACTGCTGTCATTACACTTTCTCCTGAACAACTTTTGCTATACGAGATTTCAACAAGATCAATGTCGACTTGGGCAATTCATCATTGCTATTTTGCACTAGCCTCTGTAATTCAGGATGAATACCGTCACAATTGAGCGTTGATTCATAATCTTTATTAGGTGCTTCCATGAACTGTTGTAAGAGTTCTTGTTTATTTGAAATTTTTAACTGGCTCAATTCTTTAAGAGCAAGCTTGATTTGACTCTTGTGTTGATTGTCGAATCTATTTAAAAACCAAACTTTGTCCCACCAAGATAAAGTAGATAGTTTCAATGCAACAAGCTTTACTGATTTACGAGTGTTTTCCATACTTTTCTCCCGCAAGCCACTGGTTAAGCTCTAGCAAAGTTTGCTCTCGTTCGTCTTTTGTAAGACGTTTTCGATTAATCGCAATACCCAAACCGCCAACAAATAGCAACATCAGTAACACACTAGCAACTATAAAGTTGACCGGAATTTGATTAAAGAATAGATCAACACCAGCTTGATCTTTAACTGTCGATTTAGCAGTACCAATTTCGGGATTAGAGATTGCTTGATTCACCATCTCAGTGGGTAAGATATCTATGTTCATTGGAGTAAATGCTTCTATGCGAATTAGATCTCCTCTTTCTTTAGATACGCCAAGAGCCGCTTGAAGTAGAGCCGTTAGTTTTGCTAATTGTGAATTAGAAATCTTCGCATGAATTGCAACCGCAATACTTAGTCGTTTTACTTCTCCTGGGCTTTTGATCAACTCTTGAGTTCGAGAACCATGCGTATATTGAACGTCAGAAGATTCATTAACGTCATTACTGGTATTTTTGAGAGAATCATTCTTAGTCGCTGTAGTACGTTGATTTAAAATAACACCTTTACCATCGGAGCCTACTAATAACTCTTTGCTTACTTCAGTAATGCGATCTAGACTTAGTTCAAGATTAAGACTTATTGCGTATTGTGAAGGGTCAAAAAATAAATTTAGGACATTAGCAGCTTTTTTTTCTAAATTCTTTTCAACCCTCAATTTTTGTCCTAAATTATTAGGTTGAGCCAAGCTATCGGAATTTTCAGAAGATAAAACATCACCATTACTATTAAGTACCGCTACCTGATTAATATCCAACCCATCAACTGAAGACGCAACTAACATTCTTATCGCTCGAATTTGGCTTGCTGTGAGTTGTTTAGAAGTAAACAAAGTCACTGCAGAAGTGCTCGTTTTCTGCTCAGAAGAAAATAGCTTTTTTTCTGCTAAAGATAAATGAACTCTAGCGAAGCGAACATAACTGAGTGCACTAATTGTTCGCTCAAGTTCACCTTGCAATGCTCTCTGGAAAGTCACCTTTTGGGTATGCTCTGTCATACTGTAGTCAGCATTGTCATAGAGCTCTAAACCATGAGATGAGAATTGAGTTAAATTGTCTTTTTCTGCTAATAATTGTCCTTGTCCTAACTGCTCATCTAGAACTAACAAATTACCTGAATCATCTATTTTGTAATCAATACCTTGTTTTTCAAGCTCTGCCAATAAACGTACTTCTGATGCTGCTAATCGTCCGTGATTCAATGGTTGATAATGACTACTCAATACCCAATAAGCGGCTATAACAGCCATTACAACAGTCAGAACAAATAATACAACAAGAGAAATCTGTTGTGATTTTTTTAAATTTAAAAAAAACGCTTTCATCTTTTTACACCTGCATTCGCATGACTTCTTGATAAGATTCAACTAAACGATTACGAAGTTCTATCGTCAATTCAAGGTTAAATTTTGCTTTTTCTATATTCAGCATTAACTCATGAGTTGGTACATTTTCCCCTAGTGCAACTTGCTGTATCATTACATCGCTAGATATCAATGATTGGTTTACACCTTGCAAAAAATTTGAAAAATTTACGTTACTTACATCTTGAGATGGCTGAAGTTCAGTCATGTTAGGTATCATTTCAACAGCATTAATCGGTTCTATAGCCATTATTTATTTCCTTATTTTTATTTTCCGATCTCTAGCGCTTTCGCGTTCATTTCTTTAGTCGCATTAAAAGCCCTTACATTAGCTTCATAAGCTCTAGTAGCCATATTTAACTGCAACATTTCATGCACAAGCGAAACTTTTGGCATATAAACAAAACCATTTGCATCAGCAAGTTGATGCTCTGGTAAGTATTTAGATTGCACCTGTTGATATTCTGAAAGATCGACCTCTGTCTTAGAAAGAATACTGTTAAAATTAACTTGTTTTAATTTAATAACCTCCGCAGGTGAGGAAGCCATTACATTCATATTGGCAATATTGAATGTGGCAGCTTCAAGTCGAGCTCTCTCAACAGTAAGTCCCATTAAGGATATTTCGTACAACTCACTGCTCATCGTCCTTTACCTCCTTTTACCGCCAACTGCATTAAGCCTAACTGTCTGTTTAGTAACTCGATAGATTTTTTATAAGCTCCTGAGGCAAGCGTTGCTTTTGCAACCTCGTTATCCAAATCAACACCACCATTAACTAATTTCGTATTATTATCAGCAAGTTGACTCCAACCACTCAAAAGCTGTTGAGCTTTATCTAACCTTATACTTGGTGGCATATTTCTTAAATCTGTAAGTAATGAATCAAAATTTACACTTTGTTTGCCAGAAACTCCATTGTGACTATTGGCAATATTTGCTACATGGCTCTTATGAATCGCTTCATTCATATTCAAAGATAACCGGAGTATTTCAATTGTAAGTTCTGACATGTCTTTGTATTACTCCCTATTGAACAACTAATTCAGCATGCAACGCACCGCTTTGTTTCAGTGCTTGCAAAATCGAAATAATATCTCTTGTTTTGAGCTTTAATGACTTCAAAGCATCAACCAAATCAGCAATGTTGACTGCACCAGTATTTCGATATAAAGCTTCATGATCAGTTTCAATTTTTAATTTGGAATCAGGCACAACACGCGTAGCAATTTTGTCAGATGGGTCTACTAAAAAACCTGTTGGTTGGGAAACTAAGAAATCTGTTTCAATTGTCAATTTTATGCCTGCATGTGAAATCACCACATTACTAATACTGACATTTGCTCCAGCGACAATCGTGCCTGTTTTTTCATTCACAACCACCTTTGAAATACTCGGCGGAGTAATTAACAACTGTTGTAATTGGGCAATAACAGACATTACGTTGGCTGACTCTGAGATATTTACAGTGATTTTTCCCGCATGAATCGCAGTAACCGAAAATTTAGAAAAACGAGATTTAATTGCATTTACAACACGATCAGCAGTAACAAAGTTTGGTTGATTTAGAAGTAAGTTTAACTGTCCGTTTTGTGCAAATTCAGTACGAACTTCACGCTCAACAAGTGCCCCTCTAGGAATATAACCAACAGTTGGATGATTTCGTTGAATCACATTCTGATTAGCTTCAAATTTATAGCCACCAACAGACAGAGCGCCTTGTGCTAATGCGTAAATTTTTTCATCAACACCTTTAAGTGGTGTCATAAATAACGTTCCACCTGTGAGACTTCGGGCATCACCAACAGATGAAACACTAACGTCAATCTTATCCCCAGGTTCAGCAAATGGAGGTAATTGTGCAGTGACTAAAACAGCAGCTGCATTTCTACTATTGATATCTTTACTTTCTAATACCAAGCCAAAATTCTCTAAGATGTTTCGTACTGATTGCATAGTAGCTTTACTGCGCTGTGAATCACCAGAACCTGCAAGCCCAACTACAATGCCGTAACCTACTAACACGTTATCTCTAACACCGTCGACACGGCTAATATCACCAATTCGTACACTGCCAGCTTGCTGACTTGCCACAGCACTGCTTGTGAGTATAAGAAAAACCAAACCGATTCGATATAATTTCACAAACATTAGATTAACCCTAGCCATTTGAATGCTTGATAAAAAATGCCATTATTTTGTCCATCAGTTACATCGCCTTGACCGACAAACTTGATCTTGGCGTTATATAATCGAGATGAAGGAGCAGAGTTAGAAGATGAAATATCCGCAGCTCGGATACTCCCACTAACCTCTATACTCTGAGTTTCACCATCGATAATTATTTTTTGTTGACCTTTAACCACAAGATTCCCACTCTTATCTATACCTGTAACAACTGCTGTTATTTGAGAGCGGACAAAGCCATTACGCTTAATCACTGCATCTCCTGATTGACCAGCACTAATATTTGCAGAATATGGCCATGAACCTTGCGGACCGGATGCTGCAGCGCGAATATTAAAATCACTGTCACTTGAATTTCCAGCGCTGGTAGTTGCTTGAGAATTCTCTAAAATCAAAATTGTTATCGTATCTCCAACTCGATGGGCGCGTAGATCTGAGGTATAAGATTGAAATGCACTATCATCAAATAATGAAGTTGCAAAAGATAAATTGGATATGAATGCCAACAATAAAAAGGTTTTATTAGAGTGCCACATAAGCGATTCCTTCTCCGTGAACTTTTGCCAGCAATGGTTCGATTTGTTTTTTCACAAGAACTTTAACTTCCTGTCCCGCTCTAGCAGATGATAGAGCTATTGCATCAGCTTCTAGTTTTATTCCATTTTTATATACAATTACTTTTATTTGTTGACCTTTAGAAACACCGCCGAAATATCGAACATTTCTTGCATCAACTTCCTCACCTATACGCAGAGCTCGTAAGCTCACAAGCTTAACGTTCTCTTGAAAAGCAATTGCTGAATCTAACCGAATTGATTTCGTTAATAACCATTTCGAATCCAGTTCACTTACTCTAAATTGAGAAGCAATGTTATAGCTTTTATTAGTAATCCAAACCTTATTACGAACATTAACAATAAAATCTATGGTTCTTAGTTTTTGCTTTTCATCTATAAAACTAAAGCGCATTTTCTTAAATATGTGCTTTAGGTTTTGTTGCATAGCACTTAGTTTCAAACCAGAAGTTGCTAAACAAGGTAAACGGCTTTCCTTAACAAGTTCAACGCTGTCAAGACGAACAAATTTTTTATCTGTTTCTGTAACTAAATATCGCTTTACCTGATTGATTAGATCTTCAGTGTCTATACTCGCACAATGAAACTGCAGCACCTTGCTCCAACCCAATAACCGAAACGACTCACCGACAAACACCGATTCAAGCTGATGCCGCAAGTTTGCTTTTGTAAGCCATCCCTGTTCATCGAAACTTACTTGAACAGTTTTTAGTTTTTTCATTAACACTGGGTCATCAGCTTTAATCACTGCAATATCCCCAAGAGAGATATCTATCGACGACTGAATACGTGCTTTTGTAAGCGTGATATCTACAGCCATCGTTGATAACGAAATAAAATAAACCAATAGTCCGAAGTACTTCATCAGCGTCTAATATTATTGATTGTTTCTAGAATTTGATCTGCTACTTGTACTAAGCGCGCATTTAGCTGATATCCCCTCTGGGCGAGCATCAAACTAACCATTTCTTCATTCATTGAAACATTAGCCATTTCAGTAAAACCCTGAATAAGTTGACCCATACCGAGCTCGGAAGGCTTGCCCACACTAATTTCACCAGCCGAATCACCTGAACGGTATAAGTTATTGCCAATTTGCTGCATAGCTTCTTGGTTGGTAAATCGAACTAAATCTATCTGCCCTAATTCAATCAACTCATTACCACCCTGCACTCTTCCTAAAACGGTTCCACTAGCGGTAAATGTTAAGTCGGTAACATCAGGAGGTAGCACGACTCCAGCGGTTAATGTATTGCCTGATAATGTGGTCAAAAAACCTTGTTCATTAACCTGAAGTCGTCCACCTCGAGTATATGCTTGAGTTCCGTCCTCTAAAGTAACTGGAATAAAACCTGCACCATTAACGGCAATGTCCAATACATTACCAGTTTGTTTTAAATCCCCCATTTGAAAATCCATCATCAAATGTTGGATCATGACGCCTTGCCCACGACTAACCTCATTTCCACTATCTTGAGAAAGCTCGGAATTGCTAACAATATCGGAGAAATTTACACTCGACTTTTTAAAGCCTGGAGTCGAAATATTGGCAATATTATTTGATATAACATCAATTAATTTTTGCTGAGATACCATTCCACTCTCAGCGATATATAGGGATTCAATCACTTTTAATTCCTTTTACCTATTTCACTAATTCCAGTTTTTAACATTTGATCATACGTTAATGCGGCTTTCTGCATACTTTGTAAATGACGATTTAACTCCAACATTTTGATTGACATACTACCGGGGGATACATTTGCCGCATTAAGTGCTGAACTCTTTACTTTTGACGTTGTATCCATTGTTGCAGTCGAAGGACGTAAAAAAAGGGTATTGCCATATTTAGCAGGCTCCACAGTTTTTGATTTCATCAATAGAACCCGATCTACTGCAACGCTGTCATACATTACAGTCCCGTCAGACGTAATCGTAAAATGACTATCAGGAACATTAATGACACCATTTTCTCCTAATAACGCGGCTCCACTTTGATGACGAATAACACCTTGTTGATCGATATGAAATCGTCCGTTACGCGTTAACAACACTTCGTCATTTAACAGGACACTAAATAAGCCTTCGCCTTGTATAGCAAAATCTAAAGGTCTACCTGTTTCATTAATCGGTGACTTACTGGTAATAACTACTTGCTGCGATGTTGCAATATCACCTTGCAAAACTTGTTCAAAACTCTCTATCGCAAGAAAACCAGCAGTATTAATATTAGAAATATTATGGCTAACATTAGATAAATGCTGTAAATCACGTTCCATTGCCATTTGAATAAGCTCAATCGGTTCCATTATGCAGCTTTCCTATTCATCATCACCATTCCTGCATTTTTAACAGATATAGAAGTAGGTACTTCACTAATTGATAACACATGTAATTGAGGCAAAACCCTTTCAATTAGCTGCCTAAAGGGCATTCTCACTTGCGGATAACAAAGTACTACTGGGGTGAGCCGTTTGATTGCCATTTGCTCACAATAACTTGTTAACTGTTGTACGATTTGCTCAGCAACAGCAGGATCCAATGAGAGGTTATTTGTGGCTGTTTCAGGATGAACGCCTTGAATTAATTTTTGTTCGATGGCGGAATCCATGGTGATAACATGCAAAGTTTCATCTTTATCTAATAACTTCTGAACAATTTGAACTTTCAGTTTTTGTCGAGTTTGTTCAGTTAAAAAAGTAAGTTCTTTCGACTGTCTACAATGCTCAGCTTGAGCTTCTAGAATTTGGGCCATATTCCGAATTGAAACTTTTTCTTTTAACAATAACTGAAGTATTTTTTGTAGTTCCGAATAACTTAAAATAGCAGGTATTAACTCATCAATTAGGCTGGCATGTGTAGACTCAAGACGTCCAACTAATTGCTCTACTTCTATACGAGTTAATAGCTCGGAAGATTGAGATTTAATTAGCTCACTAATATGTGTCAATAACACCGTCTGTGCATCAACAACGGTACAGCGATTTTGTCGTGCGATGTCAGCATCGACATCGGTAACCCACATGGCTGGTAGTCCATAAGTTGGTTCCTTAGTTTTTTTACCTTGAATACCTTCGAAGATGCCTCTAGCATCCATAACCAGAGAATGCTCAAGTAGCAAGGTCCCTTTACCAACTTTGACTCCATGAATGCGAATTTCGTAATGTTCAGCTTCTAAATGTATATCTTTTACTAAGGCAAGTTCTGGTAAAACCATTCCCATATCTAAGGCAAATTGCTCTCTAAAAGTTTTAAACCGATTGCGCCAAAATGTATCTTGCTCTAATTGATTATATAAGCTCCCTGTGCATGCTAGTTCTAATGGATGAACTTCAAGCAACTGAGCCATTGTTTTTTCACCGTCGGTAAGGTCTTTTAATAATTCATCTGTATTTTTATCAGCATCATTAGGTGCTTGCGCATTTTTATAAGCTAAATACCCTAGTACAGCAAAAACACTTCCTAGAAATAAAAGCGGCATCTTTGGTAAGCCTGGCAAAAGCAAACTGAGATAAATACAAGTGGCAACTAAAAGTAGTGGCTTATGGCTAGATACCATTTGCTTCATCAATTCAGCACCTAAATGGGAATCAGTAGCTGCGCGAGTAATAAGAATCCCCGTTGCCGTAGAAATGATCAAAGACGGAATTTGAGTTACTAATCCGTCCCCGACAGTTAATAAGGTATAGGTATGCAGCGCCTCACTCCACGAAAGTCCTTTTTGCGCAATACCAATGGCAAGCCCACCAACAATATTGATAAGAATAATGATGATCCCTGCAATTGCATCACCTTTTACAAACTTACTGGCACCGTCCATAGCACCATAGAAATTAGCTTCTTTTTCGACACCTTCACGACGTTGCTTGGCTTGATGCTCATCAATAAGCCCCATATTCAAATCAGCGTCAATACTCATTTGCTTTCCAGGCATAGAATCAAGTGTAAATCTCGCCGTAACCTCTGCGACACGCTGTGCGCCGTTAGTAACCACCACGAATTGAACAACAATGAGAATAAAGAAGACCACTAAACCAACAACATAATTGCCAGCAACCACGAACTCACCAATACTAGCAATGACTTCACCAGCATCCCCCTCATTTAAAATCAAACGAGTTGAAGAAACATTGAGGCCTAACCTAAATAAAGTAGCTATTAGCAATAAAGAAGGAAAAGTAGAAAAGCTTAAAGGCTTATCGGTATAGAACGTAACTAATAAAACCAGCAATGCGATGCTGAAGTTAACTATTAGCAACATGTCTAACATGATTGGTGGAATAGGTATAAACAAGATAAGAAGTATGCAAATAACTCCGATGACTAAAAACATATCTTGTTGTGCTTTTAACACATGCAAAAACTTTTTCATGATGCACTCTGCTCCTGCTTCATACCGTACAACCAACGAAACACAGGAGCAATATCAGCAAAGCAATCGACTGGCACTGCACCGCCAATTTTTGTTACTTTGTGTAATTTTCTTGCCAATCTTTTATTTTGAATAATTGGCACTCCCGCTTTACGGGCAGATTGCCGTATCCTCATAGCAAAGTTATCGGTACCTGAAACAACAACTTCAGGTGCTAACATGGTTTTGCGATCATATTTTAAAGCTATTGCTATATGGGTTGGATTGGTAATAATGATGTCAGATTCACCTACATTGTTGAGAGCCTGACTTTTTTTAAGTAGCTCTTGCTGAATTTGTTTTTGCTTATTTTTAACCAGTGGATCACCTTCACGCTTTTTGTGCTCATCCTTAACTTCTCTAGTACTCATCATCATTTTTTTTGTGAAATCCCAACGAGTAAATAAAAAGTCCATCAATGCAAATGGAGCGGCAATTAAAACAACGCAAAGACCTAACCTAAAAAATAAGCCTTCCCATAGTTCAGGAATTTGATCAGGTGAGCGATAAACTTGTGCAATAGCATCATCAAGAAACCAAGGATAAATAAGCCAAAGAACACCATAAGCAACAAACAAGCGGAAAAAATTTTTGAACAAATCAAATATACTTTTTCGTGCAAATAATTTTTTAACTCCTTGCACAGGATTTAGTTTCTTAAAATCAGGTTTTAATACTTCTGTTGAATAAACAAAACCTATTTGCAATACGTTTCCAGCAACACCAAATATCAAAAATGCAAAGAAGACAGGTAAAAATATTTCAAAAATCATTTCTGAAGTATCATTAAAAAGTCGAATTAAACTGTATGTTGATAATTCAAAATGCGATGACAAACTAAAGAGTCTAACAAAAAACGCTTTAACTCCCGTTTTTACAGGATCTATAAAAGTTAATGCAATTAAGAAAAATACAACACCTCCCAAAAAAGCATTAAATTCTTGGCTTTTTGCTACCTGACCTTTTTTCTTTGCCTCCCTTAATTTATAGGGACTAGGCTTTTCTGTTTTATTTTGGTCGCCTGACATAACACTTTTATTCCATTAAATTAATAAAAACTTCCAATATATTTTTAATTGTTCAAATAATGCCAAAAAAACTTGATTACTTTTAAAACTCAAAACAGACAATAAATATAATCCAACCGTTATTTTTAACGGGAGCAAAACAAAATAGACGTTCATTTGCGGCATAGTTTTTGATAAAAAACCCGCAAAGATATCTAACAACCACAGCATAATAATCACTGGCGCAAAAACCATTAATGCCACTGCAAAAATAGTGGTCATAAAAGTAGTAATTATTAACACATCAAAAAATACAAACGATTTTCCTATTGGAAATATCTCATAACTTAATAAAACAGCATTTAAAAACTGATGATGAATTCCTAAAATAAAAAACAATGCAACTGCAGCCAATGAAAACGTAGTTCCAATTAAAGACTCTTGACTGCTGGCTCCTGGATGAAAGATTCCAGCCGAGCTGAAACCTATCTGCATATCCATCAACCTTCCCCAGAAACCAATTGCTGCAAATACTAACTGTAATGGAAAAAAGATTAATAATCCCATCAAAAACTCGGACAGTAATAGCATAATTACACTGCCTTCAATTTCAAATCTTGTATCGATTAATGATGATATTGAAATTGCAATAACAACCAACAATACTAAGCGAACAAAAGTTGGAACTCTCTGAAACGGCCCTAATCCTATGCCTAACAAGGCTGGCGTAACTCTAACTGCAACACTTAATACGACTAAAACTAAACTTTGTAACTCCATTAAAAATCTTTTGTACTTGCAATTAAATTTATTGAAAACTCAATGAGTACATTTAACATCCATGCACCAGCTATTCCTAGCATAACAACGGTGATAATTACCTTAGGAACAAATGTTAAAGTCATTTCTTGAATTTGAGTAACAACTTGAATAACACTAATAAAAACACCAATAATTAAAGTTGAAAGTAAAATAGGTAGAGCAATTTTCAGTGCTGTTTGAAACATACTTCCTAATATTGAAACAACTAAGTCCACTTCCATTAATTAACTTTTCTTATCGCTTGAGAAACTAAATCGATATAAGAGTGACCACTCAAATGACTTTCATTAGATAACAATTCTTTAATTCGAGATATAGCTTGCTGTTCATCTCCTGCTTTTTCTTCTAATAACGATTTAGCATAGTGACTAGATGCTGACGATTTATCTAAACGCAGACCTTTTTTAGCTAACTTCTCGGCACTAACAATATCATTTTCCACAAAAGCAATTACAGCAAGACCACCATATGTATCCCCAAATTTATTGTTCAACTCTAAGGATGTGTTAAAGGCTTCTTTAGCTTCAGTGATTTGATTTCTAAGTAAACATGTCCAAGCATATAAATGCCAAGTACCGATATGATCCTTCATATAAATCAATGCTTGAGTTAAATGACTAAACGCCGAATCAAAATCAAAACTCAGAAAGGCTACTTGACCTTTCAATGACCACGCTCTCCCTATATGAGGCATTGCTTGTAAGCATCGGTCTAACAATTCATTGGCATTATTTATATTTTGATGAAAAACTTGCATTGACGCTTCTACAATAAGTGCATCGACATTGTAAGGAGAAACTGCAAGTACTCCGTTTGCCTGCTTCCTCGCTATCTCGATACTACCTGAATCAAGGTTAATCAAACTTATCAACCCGAGAGCTTCAGGAGTTACCTCTTCAGGTGAGATGAAATTTTGTATTTCTAATGCTTTTTTGAAATCACCTTGCAAATACAAAGCTCTCATTAACAAAACTTTCGAGGCAAAAATTGATTGTTCTATTTTTTCAGTGAGAACATCAATCGTCTGCGGTAAATCCCCAGCTAGAAATGTGACTAATGCTTTAAAATAGATAATTGATTGCTGGTAATTCTCTTTATCTTTAATTTCGTCAATAGCCTGCTCAACTTTGGAAAATTGACTAGAGTGAATCAAGCTCTCAATCTTTTGCAAACAAAGTTCATCTGTCATCACCTCAGAAGGCATTTGCTCAAAAACATCTAATATAGATTGACTATCATCTTGTTGACGATAATGATTGATCAGCTCAGTTAAGAGTAGGTCGTTGCTTTTATCTTGTTCCCAAAACATTCTTAACTTTGACATTTAAGCACCTTATTAGTCTCTGCGTATTCCTGCGGACATGATCTCCACAGGCTTATTATAAATAATCTGACTAAATTGGATTCCGCTCTAAGTGATACAAAAAAAATTAACATAAAATAAACATAAAATAAACATAAATTAAACTTAATATAATACTTTTTTACTACATACCCCTCCAACCGCTCAATATTTACCCAAAAAGCAATGCTAAATGACTAATCCATTATTACAATAAGAACATTATCAGCTGATTCCTAAAGCTACAAAAAAACGTTTTTTACTAGTAAAGCGCTCGAGTCGAACGTTTTTCAACCAATACGCAGCATATGATTCAGCGAAATCCTCTTCAGCATTAGTTCTCGCATAATCAGAAACAAACCCATCAAATTTTCTGTGAAGCAATAACCATTTTTTTCTTTCTATAGGTTTGAGAAACTGTTGATAGACATGATGACCAACCTCGTGAATCAAGACATGTTGAAACTCATCAAGACTTCGAAACCGATTTATACAAATATAAAAAGTCGGTACTTGTTGATATTCACCTAAGATATTTGAAGTATTAATTTTAGGCTGTGCATATGAACGACGATAGAACCCGCTTGGATCGAAAACGATGTGTGTCAGCCATTTCAAATGAGCTTTGGGCAGAATATCGATAGTTGAAACAATATCATTTTTTGAAACTTTTTTTTGTTTTTCGAAATCTTTTATGATGAGTGTCATTTTCAAAGGTATATCTATTACATTCAATTCATATAATTTAACTGATTTTGATTCTTGAATATAGCCCCCTGTGCCAGACTAGTTGTCACTCCTAAAATTCAATCAATTTAAACTGTTTAGGGAGCGGAAGTTAGGCAACTAAGTGACACATTATTCAACTGAACGTAAAGAAGCTGTACTGAGTAAAATGCTTCCTCCACACAACATGACCATAGCGGCGATTTCAAGAGAAGAAGGCATTTCTGTTCATACTCTGTATTATTGGCGAGATAAAGCAAAACAAGCAGGACATCCAGTGCCAGGGAAAGTATTAAACACAGACAATTGGTCAGCCGAAGCAAAGTTAGCTGTCGTCATTGAAACCGCTGTAATGACTGAATCTCAGTTAAATCAGTATTGTCGTGAGAAAGGGATATTTAAAGAGCAAGTCCAGCAATGGAAGCGTGATTGCCTCAGTGGTTTTCAGTCGAGCGAAGCGCAAAAAAAAGAAACAAAAAAGCAAGCCAAGCTCGATAAATCTGAAATCAAATCACTAAAATTAGATCTAAGACGAAAGGAAAAAGCCTTAGCTGAAACAACGGCTTTGTTGGTGCTAAGAAAAAAGCTCAACCTCTTATGGGAGGACGAAAACGAGGAGAGTTAACTCCACAGCCATTAAGGCAGCAGCTTATCGAACTCATTCAAGAGGCTTGTCATGCAGGCGCTCGATTAGAGCCAGCTTGCAAAGAAGTTCCTCTGAGTAAAAGAACCTATCGTCGCTGGTATAAAGATGGTCAAGTTCAAAAAGATTTACGTCCTGACTCGGTGCGACCAGAGCCTCAAAGCAAGTTATCTGAGCAGGAGCGTCAGCAGATTTTAGATACCTGTAATCAGAATGAATATGCCAGTTTGCCACCGTCACAAATTGTTCCATCCTTGTTAGATAAGGGGATTTATAAGTAGCTA
>VSKX01029493.1_pt1 | contig 23027 bp, 17 predicted proteins | sample 4799481 | NCBI WGS metagenome assembly VSKX01 (sample SAMN12179537, study PRJNA552185) | sponge metagenome | biome: deep-sea hydrothermal plumes; feature: spots directly above weak diffusing fluid; material: sea water; isolation source: sponge from the Swan site of a hydrothermal vent ...
TAATTTGTTTACTAGGAACTATTCCGTGATACTCTTCTTTCAACGTACATATTTTTATTCCGTTTTATTATTAAAAATACGACGTTCAATTTGACGCATGCGCACTATCACCCAAGCAATAGATACCAGGCCCTTTTTTCTCCTTTCCGTTCTCTTAGAGAAAAATGGCCTGGGAACGAGGCTAGCACACACCCAAAAAATTATGAAGAGAGAACAACAACTCATTTTATTAGCAGTTGAAAATAAAACGATAGAACTCAAGAACCAATGGTGCTACCAGCCTGATTCTTTCTCTACTGTAGCAGCTACTGTTGGAAACTCTACAAACTTACAGAGCGCTTTGCTATATCGATTTAAATTTTCTATTTATGAGACTCAGAGGAAGATAGTCAAGGTCAAAAGGTCTTAATCATAAGTTACATCCGGAGGACTTTACTTTAATTCCATGCCTATACTCTTCCTTTAGTATCTCCAATTCATGTGGAACCTAGCCTCCGCCGCAGGGAGAAAAGGAGGCCTGCTACAGTTGACAAGTCATCTCTCTCCTCTTGAGTCTACTGCAGCCATCTTAGCAGCCATCTGCCATGACCTGGACCACCCTGGTAAGACATTTTCACTGCGCTAAGTTTCCTTCATGCTTGGACCTGCATACATAGTTATTATGCTCTCATTAACTGTACTGCAGTTATTCAATGCACAGCTGTTGAGTTCGAAGGTTATTACCACTATCTTCTCCTCAGGTGTGAACCAAAACTTCCTTCTGAACACATCGAGCTACCTAGCTGCCATTCATGGGGTAAGGCTGAACACTATGTGGACTTTACCATTATTTATTGATGCTTGCCTTGTGTGTCCATACAGGCTAGCAGCATTCTGGAGAGACACCACTGTCATACTGCCAAGGCTATAATCAAGGAGACAGGGTTACTGGACCACCTTTCGCAAGACGACAGGTACAATGCGTGTAAATATCGCAAAAACGGTTGTGGATGGGGTTTATTTGCAAAAAAACGCAAAGGTTACATTTCTTGAAATATTCTAGCTATACGGTAGTAGCACTCCAGAAATATCTAACTTATAGTTTTGTTCTTTTATTGACGTATATGTTTGTGGTTATGTTTTCTCAGAGTTGACATTCTCTCTCTAGTGGAGGACCTGATATTGGCAACCGACGTCAGTAGGCACAAGGATTTCATGGCTCACTTTGAGGTGAGGTTCAAATTGTGTTCCTTAGGCACTTCCATTTCCTTTTAGTATACCTACAGTATGAATAGTATTGTGTTCTTTCCTTCTTCCTGTTGTGTGTTGTGTGCTTGCTTATCACTCTCTCTGCTGTGGTTATTGCAGGACATGATTGTGTCTCCGAGTGGTATCGACTTTTCTGACAAAAAGACCAGACGCTACATTCTGGTGGTAAGCTTTGTTGTTGTTTGTACATAATTATTATACAGTACGTTTCAAGAGTCTTGTTGATCTTTGTGAGGGGAATTGATTTGTTTACTGTCAGTTTCAGTGCGGTATTTATCTTTTTAGTCTTCCCACGGTCGATTAGCATAGCCATAATTATTTAAAAACTCCAGTAATCATTTTCTAACAGTGATTATGTCATGATGACATACAAGTTGAACTCTACAACTCTAGTCTTTTTGTATCTGAGCAGTTGGAATGTGTGTCCTTGTTGGAGTGTGTTGGGTGTAAGAGTACACATTCCTTACACGAAGCACACACTTAACCCTTGGTATACATTCATTCTCCAAAGCTTTGTGTATAATGATCTATTTATTGCCCTGACAGATTGCGATCAAAGCAGCAGATATCAGCAACCCGGCTCGCTGTCTCTCCCTTAGCAAGACTTGGAGCGAGCATATAATGGAGGAGTTTTTTAGACAAGGTCAGTGAACTCGGTGTGTTGGTTGACTAACTGAGACTGCTTACACATACCAGTGCTTGTTGTGTGTGACCATAAATAACTGGCTGTGATATTGTTTTGTCCTTGCAGGTGACAATGAGAAATCAATGAATCTGCCCATCTCTTTCCTTTGCGACAGAACCACCACCACCATCCCCAAGTCTCAGTCAGGTGTGTGTCTATATTTGATGGTCACCATACTACACAGGAAGTGCATATACGTATATACTCTATTAGTCATCTGCATAGTTATAGTGGCTTCCTTGACAACTGTTTGTTTGCCTTGCAGGTTTCTTCGAGTTTGTTGCCCTTCCCCTGTTCAAAGCTTGGTCTAAACTCTTTAAGTCTCCACGTTCTATTAGACTGTGCAAGAACATTATCAGGAACAAGGATTACTGGGACTCTTTTATCCCTGGCTCCCCTTCTGACTCTGGGGGTGAGGATTCTTCATAACTCTTCCTTCACTTGTTGTGTGTTATGTTGTGTTTAGCTCTTTTTTTGTGCTGATATTTTACATACTGTTCTGTTTTACTTCACCCTAGCTAACTCAGTTGACTTTATATACCTCTATTCTCATTCGCACCATCTTATTTATTATTTCTCATGAGTACAGGATTTCATAAATTATGCAATACATTTTAATTATGATGCAATGGTCTCAATTACGAATAGAATTAGCCATTTTAGGGAATGATTGAACTTGAAGAAATATACAGGTATACAGGTAAACCTCTGAACAAGGGCATCGACAGGAAAAGAACTACATGTCCTGTTAGAGGTCAGAGGTTCACCTGGTTTATGCACTTTATTTTGCTGCAAGAGCACTAGCTACTACACTGCATGGTCGGTAAATACGTGTACACCTTAATGTTATTATAGACGGGTAGTAATTTTTGCATTTTTAGGGTACTAATTTTGTTGTACCAAATTCGATACAACATAATTATGACGCAGATATTAGAATAATATTAACATGTACAAAATTTAGCGATCATCACAAAATCGCTAAATTAGTACCCATCTATAAAAATTAATTACAGCCATTCGCAGAATTTTGGGGCCACAGAAATTTCTAGCTATACCATAATACGGTGATCTACTAGTAACACCAGGAGGACACTGATTATAATGCTGTGATAGTTTGCTCAGCGTTAGACCCCAGTCAGAGTCGTATATGTCCCCTACAACCATACACTAAGTATATCACCTTTTCGAGAAACTAGTGGGATAGGATCGAAGGATCAGTGTATATTCTGCCAACAAACAGTCGAAACTTAGTTTATAACCACTACAAGCTCAAATCCTATTTAAAATCCCAACTGTAAAGACACGACTCTATATAGCTAGTGTGGTCAGTAGCTCAAGTTAGCTGCTGGCACAATGCACAAGTATTTTTCATATATATAGTGGCTATAAGTTCAATTTCAAAAATTCCGCCAGATGATGTGCTCCCATGCAGTTTTTCTTTTTTCACAAAATTTTGCACATAAATTTTTTTGCCAAAAAAAGGAAGGACCTGGAGCTAGTGAATTAAAGGCTATTGAATGCAACATTATTTTGAAATTGACCATTAAATCTTAAGTATAGTCTCAATAGTGTAGACATACTTCTTGTCGTGTCAAATATTGCTAAATTGTGTACTATGAACATTCGTGGGTTGGTTACCTACCCCTCGAATGTGCACATACACATGCATGCACTATGGCTATCAGTTTCTTTCTGTGTGGTATGCCGATTGATAGGAGCCAGTTGTATATCTGACACAAACACAAGAAGTATGTCTACACAATTTCTGGCCAATTAATGACAGAGCCAGTGACTTGAAAGTATCCAGATATGAGGTTCAATTACGATTCAGAAATATTATAACTGTTTGCGAAGTGTGTTTAGAAACATCTACTGTGGTGTGTATTGTCAGGCTAGGTACCCAGCTTCAAGAGCAAGGTGTTTAGGATCCATTCTCAACACAATGGTCCAGCTAGGAGTTCTCGCGATTAGCTATGTGTGGCTATTAATCGTCACGAAAAACAAAACACATTTTTAGATACATCGATAAATGGGCATGCATACACAAACTGTACTACTGTCAGTAGCTTACAAATTACATGTTTGGAGTGTGTATTCTAATAGTGTAGCATTGCTGCAGGAGTTCCTCTGGTGGGTGGGTCAGTTGTGTAACTAGCATAAACTTGAAATTCTGAGTACGTGCTCCCTGAAACATTTTTGTGGAGTATTCCGGACCATCAGATTTTTTCACCAGTGAAAGATATCTGCAATCAATAATAAATTATTTAGAAGTTGCTCCATGATATTTCTCACTTTTCTCCTTTCATTAGTTCCTTGGACATCAGCTCTGACAGGAGGTTTTTCTGCACAGTATCGAATCTCTGCTCTACTGATCGCCATATCTCTTCCACGTCCATCAAATCAATCACGGCAAACTTTCCATATCTGCACACAAATATTATAGCAGCCCTAAAAAACTGTAGTATAAAAAAAAAAAAATGGTGGCTTTGAAATGCACACTGTACTGTAGTAACCTTATTGCTCCGAGAAGGGCCATTCTGATCGTGTCAGTCTCCATGTTTTTCGGACTACACACATTAAGGTAGTTGGTGTCACGGTAACGCAAGAAGGTAGCAGCCTGCTGGTTGGTATCAATAATCAGGGGCCATCTGAGAGAAAATTGATATATATAGCCACCATTTTTATAGCTGTAGGCAATTAAATTAATGCACATGGCATGTAAGCTCATTGCATGAAATTGGTAAAGTTGGGCTGTTTCAAAAATTCTTTTTCTGAAAGACAATACCTCATCACCGTCACATAGACTAAAATTTAAATACCGGGGGGTACATCAGTGAGAAATCATAAGTATGGCAAACTGAACTAACAGTTGCTCACTCACTTGTTGCTGCTTGCTATCTTGTTACCGACGTCTTTGAGAATGACATCGTCCAGCTCTCTAATGTTGATGACTACATCCACCTTCACATCATCATCATCATCATCATCTCCCACTATACACAGCAGACAGTAACAATTAACACACAGGCTTGATGTAGTGGTTATGTGTACGCAGGCTTAACAATAAAAAGTTGGTACGAAGTTACCAACTAATAACTACGTAGATGCACGAGCATCACTTACAGTCCTGGAATTCTTTTTTCTTCATTCGCAGTTTTAGCCGTATCTGAGAAAAAAGTGTTGACTATACAATTGTCAGAATGAGGTAATCTTACCTGCTGCAATTTCTTCCTTGCCTGCTCAGCATGCAGTTTGCACATTTCAAGCAGTTCTTCAGCATCGTGTACAGCCTACGAAAAATTCATTGTTACACCCTCGCACACACGTACACTACACACCCACACCACACAACAACTGTTTGTCCTTTTCTTACTGGTAGAGTGATGTCTCCTTTCTCAGCACCGTAAGTGTCATGTTCATAGATCCTCTTATTCCATTCCTCATACGCTTTAGCTAACTAAGAAATGTAAATAGTGTGATAACAATAGCTACGAGTATATTGTTACACACCTGCTTTTGCTTTGATGAATTGTCTTTTTCAGCTTCTGCAATTTCATCCTGGATTCTGGATATACATAACTATACAGTGAACTGAAATACTGCACACACTGATACTACAGCTGTGCGTACGTGCGTGACACTCAAACAAAATAAATGAAAGACTAACTTGTTCTCTTCTTTCTGCTTCAGTGCAGTCTCTCTCTCCAGTCGTTTGTTCCTCTGTTCCTCCAATGTTCCAAGTAGTTGGTCAGTAGTTCCCACGTCCCAGGCTGTAAAGCATGCCTCTACTGTTGGACTAGCAGCCACCTGCACTTAATGGTAACACAACAAGTACACTGGATATCTGTCTATACCTGTTCTGGGGTGGCCCCATCGTCAGCTAGCAAGCGTGGGTCGGCTCCTAACTCCAGCAATGCCTGTAAGCCATAACAATCAAACTGACATAATTATAATCATTGTGAAACACTTATTTTTGTGACAACACCCGTATCAAATCAAGCATAAAATTATATTTTAAACATACGAGGTCCACGGTCTACATTTCTGATCAATAATTATGATACAGTAGAGTTAGGGTATACGAAACCAGGTCTGTTGATCAGAAGAGCTCAGACATGCGTATATTGGCCTATATAGGGGCGGATGCAGAGCTGTGAGAAGGGAGGAGACTGAAAAACAGTGAGCATGAAGAGCCAATTTTTAGCTACGCCCCTTGAGTCATAATTTATTGATGCAGTAGTACCCCTCTTGAGAGACCACCTAATAGTTTCAACTTTTAACGGTCTCCCAAGAGGAGTGGTATGTAACCAGGGAAAGGTGTGGTGAAAAACAGGAAGCCACACTCACGGACCGGAAGTCAATGAAGTGACGTTTTGACCGTTTGTTGCACGTGGTCAAAAGTAGTCAGTATTCACTTAGCATTACTTTTCACCGTGTACAAGCTAGCAGCAGTTTCTTCCCGCACTCTTTTTCCGTGGCTCTGCAGGTTCAAACAAAGTTTACTAGCTAGTTTATTTCTAGCCAAGTTAGACACGGAATGAATGTAAATGCGTCTGTGACTCTGTAAACCAGTCTGAAATGAGGGGAGGTCGCTGACAAGGGGGGTCTCTCAAGAGGGGTACTACTGTACAGTGACAATCTCTATCTACTCAGTAGCAGTCCCCGGGCCCCGTGCGCGCAAAAGACTTTTCTGGTAGCTAGATTATGGAGCCTAGTTCACTGAAACATGCAGTACATCCAACTGCTCAATTAGCTTAGCGTAGCTAGGCTATATAGCACTTACTACTGGAGTCTACACAGCGGTAAGTCATTATCAGTACAGTTTACTAGTGCTAAGCATATAGAAAATTAGCTTCAGAGGGGGGAATGAGCCCTGTATATAACCCTATTCCCTACCCCTGGATCCGCCTCTGCTATAAGTTACTTCATTACAGAGAATTCTTTTTTTGCTACCCCGGAAAAATATCCATACAATAATCTTTGTTATTAAGCTAATTTTCACCTTGACGGCTTCTGTGTGTCCTGCAAAGGCAGCTCTGTAGAGAGGTGTTCGTCCAAACTGGCCCTTAGTGTTTGGATTAGCTCCCAGACTCAGCAGCAACCTGTACACACAAGCATTACTTATAGTATTCATTATCTGAAGCATACTTATAGTATTCGTTATCTGTACACAACACCCGTGCGTGACGTATCTTTGAAATATTCGGAGCCATTTAATACGTAAGAGTCGACACCACTCAACACTATAAATACACTAATTACTTCACATGTACGGTTATAAAAGTGTGAAAGTTGTTGTTACAATACGCATAACTACATGCATACACATTCGATTGTAAGTGAAGCTTAAAAAATGATGCTCAAAGTTGTTTCTCTGATGTTGATGACTCAGCTGTATTTGGCTGCCTCCCAAAACTGCATTCGGAATGAAGTGCTAGCTGCTCTAAAACAGGCTGGATCACCAGTGCCTTCTGAAAGCACTGACCTGAAACTGGAAAGCGTTGAAAAGATATTCCAAGAAGGAATTTACAATCTCTCCTCAGATATACGATCTGAGCTCAAGCTACTGCTGTCACCAATAGTAAAAGAGGTAGAGTTTCTTCGCAGTCCTGGAAAGTCTCCATGCCACCCAGCTCGCTCATGCAAGGAGATATACGAATACGATGTGTCTACACAGTCGGGTTATTTCTGGCTACAAAGCTCTTCAGTGCATCTCATTCGTGTCTACTGTGATATGGAGCATATGTGCAACGGTGAGAGAGGATGGATGAGAGTCAGTAGTATTGATATGAGTAATACTTCGCACTCTTGCCCCCGTGGTCTCAAGACACTATTGCAGCCAAAGAGATTGTGCTCAATGAATTTGGAAGGGGCTGGTTGTTCAAGCACACACCTTAAAGCTCATGGTGTGGAATACTCAAAAGTATGCGGAAAAATTATTGGATACCAGCAGAAATCTCCAGATGCCTTTAACTTCTACAACAACAATCGCGGATTGACTATAGATGACAATTACGTGGACGGAATTAGCTTAACTCATGGTCGACATCCACGACACCATATTTGGACATTTGCTGCAGCCCTCCATGAAATAACATCAGCCTTCCCCAAAAACCTCTGTCCTTGTACTAACATACACAACCCGGTTGAAGTGTTAATCCCTCCTTTTGTTGGCAATGATTATTTCTGTGACACTGCAAGCTCAAGCCATTTCGAGTTTCGATTCTACCCATACGATCCACTATGGGATGGTGATGGATGTGGTATACTAAACACTTGCTGCAGCTTTAACAGACCACCTTGGTTTATGAGGGAACTGCCAAAAGCTACGACCGAGAACATCGAACTGAGGCTTTGTGCCAATTCAGGCCGAATTGATGAAGATATAACATTCGAAAAGTTAGATATTTACATACAGTAGACTATAAACACAAATGGCATGCGGAATAAAGCAGCTAGCTACATTCGTCTCTGTATTATGTTTCACGTATACCTCATGCTGGTACCTTATACATTTTTTAGTTAAGTAAATCTCCTGTGAAGATTTTTATTGTATTTTTACTTGATAACAAAAGCACCAGTGGTGTAGATGCCTCGGTACAAGAGACTATAGTCTTAAATAATGTCATTGCAAATAATAATGTAGCTAGCTACTATAAGTAGACCTCTAGCAAATTTCTGCAAAATCAAAGAAGTATACAAAACCATCTAGTCCACAAGTGAAAATGAAAGCACCGGTGGTGCAGATGCCTCGGTGCAGAGACACAATGTTATAGCTATAGCTATATAGCAAGACATGCATACAACTGGGAAAATTAACTTTTACTTTTTACTGTAAAGCTTCCTCTGCAGGTACATTAGGACCATTGTCGTGGAACAGCCAAGGCCCTCTTTATTACTATAATATATTATTATGTCATTTGTTGAATCAAGAGCTAGTGTGCATGAATGCTGAGAGAACTCTGCATACCTACCCTCAATACTAGTAGCTACTAAGTATGTGCACGTAGCTACTAAGTAAATGCACACATCAAAAGCGGTCAAGACATGCAAGAAGAACCTCTGCATTCTAGATACTAGATGTCTTACTAGTACATTGGAAGTATCTGAGTGGGTGTGGCTTACCGTTAGGCTGCTTTGCTCTCGTTTATAATCATGTCAGATAGTTTTAATATGTAGCTCTGTTTTATAGCATACACTAGCGCTAAATGTTGCAGTAGAGCTATATATAGTCATCTCATTCCTTCGTGCGTCAGCAAAACAGAATTGCCAACTCAAGAACGAAGCTTCCCTTGCAAAGCTGCAAATAGAAACATGATTTTGAACCTCTAGAAGCCTTTAGTAGCGATCACATTGCACCGAGGCAGCAGATACAGCTGGAACACACAGACAGACAGACAGACGAACACACAGATTACCATATATCTCGCTTGCGCATGCGCATCGAGGCATAATGAGTGGGTGGGGCTAACTACAATGTACAAGATACTAGCTTTGTACAAGTAGTTGTTCTAACGTTTACTGTTTATCCATGTACATAAAAAGCTTTATCGTGAAAAAACTGAAAAGCTAGGAAATATAACATGATTTTTTAGCTCTAGAAACCTGTCTAGTAGAGCGATTGTACACCCCTGCAGTAGCAGTTACGGCTGAGACACACATACAGACAAAGAGACAAACAAACAAACCAGCAGAGATTATTGCTTATGCACACACACCAATACATTGTGTTCTGTTTTAAGTAGACTATGAGAAAGTACCAACTCCCTTCCCTCTCGCTCTACCTGATGGTGTCCTGGTCTCCTCCGGCAGCGGCCTCAGAGAGAGGGGTGTTCTTGTTAGGGTCAGTGCACTCGACTAGCTTGTGCTGGTGTCTGGTCACCACCGCCTTGTCACTGTCCATGTACAGAGCTGCCACCTGCACTCACACACACACACACAACACACAGGAGAGGAATTATATGGCACATACAAAGGCCCAGGGATAATATTGTATTAACACCAAATATATAGTCACACACAACGCCTAGGGGGAGAATGGAGGGACATTCACTGTATGCATATACAAAGCGGGGTGGGGTATACATGGTACTAACATTGTGAAATACATATAGAGTCTACCGGGAAACAAGAGGAACAAGAAATGGATGACACAGAGTATAAAATGTACAGTATACCTCATAAAAAAATTTAAATGCAGCTACAATGGATGCTACAATACACGATGGTGAAAATCATGCAGATGTACTCCTGCCACTACACAGGACTCACCTCTGAAAGCAGTGCCTTGATTTCCATTGTCTCCCCGTCAAAGGCTGCCTCCAGCATCTTCTTAATTCTCTTAGTCTGCTCCCTCTTCTTGCGTCTCTCCTCCTCTTCACGTTGGTATGCAGCCTCTGCCCTCTCTTGCTCAAGACGAACCATCTGGAGGTATGCCTGAGGAAGAGGGGTGAGTCAAGATGTCATGGAGGAAGGGTAGTGACAATGTAGGGAGAAAAAAATTGTACTTTCTCAAATTTTGAAGGCGGTCTTAGAAAAATCACATACGGTACGTACTGTTTGTATTCAGTGCTCAAAGTACGTATTGTCTCGCTTCATAGAGAGACATCTCATATTCTACCAGTAATACTAGCAGTAGCATGCAACTAATCTCTTAGTCTCGAACAGACATTCTAGGGCGGCCTCAGATAAATTTGACAGTTGCTTACGCACATCTCGTTGCAACTTCTCCATTAGCTCGTCATACTCTCTCTCCTTCTGCTTGAGAGTGTGCAGCAGCTTGCGACACCTGGTCAGGAAATGTCAGATACCTTAACACAGCTCTTCATGTTTATCAAAAGGACAAATATTTCTTTGTAGGTAAAGATCACTTCTTAAACGTGATACATGTAATTCCTCGCTGTGCAACCCACTATACTAACAACTCACCTATATCCTCTGTAGGCAGTCTGTATTCTCCGTGCCATCTTGTCCTCTTTTGTCAGTGCAGGTTTCTTGACAGCCTCTCCCGCTTTGCTTTGCACTGTCTTTCCTCCGCTTTTGGCCACCTTGCCTCCAACAGGTTTCTTCACATTGGCTCCTTGTCGACTGGCTGGGACTGTGGAACGTGCAGGAGCTTTTGCAGCAGCAGGCTGACTACGTCCAGCCTGAGCTCGGACCTGATGAACAATACAACAGTAGGACATTTAACTTTTGTGTATGCATGCTCTCTTTGCAGTATACCTAGAGTAGACTATACCTAAGATCACCACTCACAGGCTGCCTTCCCACTGCTGTAGCTGTCTTGCCAGCCTGAGGCGTAGCTTTTCCCACACCAGCTTTCTTGGGAGGCATTATTATACAGATTGCTAGCTTGTGCTCTGTTGTTAGCTAGCTAGCTCTAGCTGTAAACGAGCCCCGCCCACTCTAGAATGCTGTCATGTTCACGTACATGTACGTAGACTATCTAGACTATGGCTAGCTGATCAGTTTTGCCATTGTCAGTTCTAATACTGTCAGTTCTAATTCCAGCCACACCTTTGACACAGTCAAGTTTCACTACTACATCTCTCTTAATGGTTCTTCGTCTATTCGGCCTGTCTTCTCTGTACTGTACCATGCCAGCAAGGTCTATTACATAGTAGAAACCAGATATCTGCAATCGCACACTCTTTTTGTTCTCTGTATAAGCCTGTTCAATCTCAGTAGACGTCCGTTGCTCATACACCCACCAGCCCCCATTTTTAGCCTCATAAAACCATGTCATCTTTTCATCTTTTGTCTCTTCCAGCTCTTGCTTGAGCTGTTCCTTGTCAACAACAGACTGAGGGTCCTCTAAATACCCTGTGGGTATGCGCTGTCTGCAGAGAGCACACTTGCTGCTACGAGCGGCGACTCCTTTGATGCACAGGTAACAGAATGTGTGAGAGCAGGGAAGACGAACTGGGTTTACACAACTCTCCTGACAGACGCAGCACGGCTCTGCCTCCTCCTCCTCCGTAACACCACACTTCACTAGCACTGTGTCCTCACCTTCACGGAAAACCAAACAAACAATGAGGAGTTGGAAATGATAACACACACAGTTACACAATGTGATCACAGAATGAGATACATGCACTATCTTAGCTATGCACATGTACATAATTAGTATAGTATCTATCAGCTACCGTACGTAAGACCTCGAATTAAATCGAGGTCTTACGGTAATTCTACTAGACTAGACAGTCTCTCTCTAGAGCTAGCTAGCTAGCCAGTCTAGGTCATAGACGGTATGTCTAGGATTATGTGTACCTGATGAATTCATTTCAGGTGAAGTTGATAAGCTCAGAGATGCTAAGCTTTCTGGGAGTGACGCCATCAGATGATTGTGTGGTTAATTAAAAGTAGAGTAGCGGCAAACTAACAACAAGAAAAAGCATGTTCAGCAAAAGTGACCAAAAAGGGGCGGGGCTATAAACTAAAATAGTACACCAAAAATTAATAACTGGCCGGCTAGCTGCGCTGCGCTGTGCTATACCAGCCAGAGCTAGATTTTCTATCTACAACTATAAGCCGGTTAAAGCGTTCCAAGCTGGCTTCAAGAAAAGGCATGTTCACGAAGGCTAAAGGCCGCAAGGACCTTCGGAAGAGAAGATCCAGCTCTGAGAGCTACACAAAGGAGCAGGTACTGTAGTCTGCATAATGCACAGATACTGTTACATTGAGCATGTCATTGTGATAATTAATGCCCAGAGCTCAAATTATCACACTGTCCTGTGATAGCTAGCTAGATCTTGACAATGCCTGGCTTTGTGTAGCTCCTCATTACTGTACAAGGTATTGTTTGCAAAGCCAGGGGCAATATTTGCACACAGCATACATTAGTTCCCTTGTAACGTGGAAAACATGTCTGCAGGCTTCTATTAATTAATGCTGTTAGGAAAAATCCCTGCATGTAGAGTTTCTACATGCTAGACGTTAATAGTCTTGATGAATTACCGTTATAGCGGGAATCGTTGGGTTACTATCAAGCGTATTTTTGTGGTATTATTTTCGCTGAATGCCCTGAGCACGTCACAGTAGCTTACTGTCTGCGGCTACTAGTTGAATGTCCAGATTTTTGTGGGTTAATTTTCCATTTTAGGGCTCTTCGTAAGAGAATAACGAAAATAAAACCATTGAAATTTTCTGCTATACGGTAATCGTGAACGCAATTGTGCATGTACGTACTTGTGGCATGTACGTACTTGTGGTACAAAAATTATAATGTGGATGTGAACTGATGGTCCTGATAAGATAAGCTTGCCAATGCATCCACCACGCACAGATCAGCAGCTCATGGTCCACTGACCCCAGGGATTTGCTGGAGGGGCACTCCGTAGGCAGTATGAGTATCCCCTACCCTCCTCCCTACTACGACAAGGTCAGTCAATGAGTGTTTTGCATAGCTGGACATGCAGACCGTGGTGTATAACTTTTGGGAGGTGTTTGATACAAAAAGCATTACATCTCTAGCTACACACATACTGAGCCCATCTGTTCTCATAGAGCTATTATAAGTGCGTATTGTTGCAGCCACAGTCACTACAAATACTTGGTGTACATTACGTGGCAGCAACAGGTGGCATAGTGCGTACACATGGGTTCACTCCAGAGGAGGTTCGACATCGTGCACTGCTTTATAGACGCACTTGTGCAATAATTGGTCATGTGATCGATGAATAACATCTAGATCAAGTACACTGTTGTTGTACCTCCTCTGGGTTCATTCCAGTTGTTTCTGACTCTACAGGCTGCTGAAGCAGAAGCTGTCCCTGTCTTCAAAAAATCATCAAAGGGGCTGCTCAAAAGACGACCGAAAAGTGTCCACAACAGTACCTCCAAGAATGAACCTTCCCTAGCAGTTCCCTCCAAGAAATTCTGGCGGCGGCATCGTCGTGTTGCCTCAGACACACCATCGTTTGAGTACATCCCAGTATCCAACGAGCCAGAGCAAACAGACCCTCCTCTTCCTCCTCCATTGAACCACAGTGTACCGGGCTCTCCAGACCACCCCCTGATGGCTGCCCTTGTGAGCAAGCCTCATAAGATGCTCCTCCCAAGTGGAACTAAGGATGACAATCCCCCCAAGAAGCCCCCTCGAGTCAAGACGCTTTCCTTTGAACCCACGAGAGAAAAGATTAAAGACGAGCTTGATGGTCCATCATTAGGAGTGAATATACGACGGTCCTCTTCATTGGATGCCCTCAATGGAATTAAAGACTCAAAACTGTTGCCCCAGTCTGCCAGGAGGATCAGTTTTGAGGTGTGTTCCCTTAAAGTTTGCAAAGATTGTGGCTTTAAAATGTGAATAATAGGCCATAGTAGGTTGCAAGTGAGTGTAACTGTGACCAGTTGTTGTGTGTGTTATGATAACCCCTCGTTGGTTGCTTAACGACCCGATTGTCAACAAAGCAGGTCACCGACTACTGATGGTGTACTATTGTGGTTTACTTGACATATGCATGCACACAACACACTCACACAGGAGGACAGTCCAGAGGTATCCAGGCCCCACTATAACAGGGGCGTCAGCTACCACACCCCTCCCGTTCGAACAGCCTATTCGGCACGATCACGTGACTCCAAACTCTACAAGAGACCAGCCAAAACTTCTGATAGTCCAATCTTTAGGAGAGAGGTCACTCCACAGAACTCACTCCAGAGGTTCCTGTCAAAACCCACTGGTGTCGATGTAAGTGTATGTGCATGCTACAGCAGTGAACTTGCTACTGACGCTGCAGTGGTAAGTTCACTGCAAACTGCTGAATTGAAGGAGCTAAATCATATGACACTGGAGCTTACGTAGCATCATGCAGATATGCAAAAGTGTAGTGTCATATCCGTTCTTCGTAGAGGATCGAGATTGGTTATCCTAGCTCTGTTTCAAGTTCTACTCACCAGTGACAAAACCACTGTCCTTTGTTTAGAAGTGCTTCGTTTTCAGGGTTTTCTCTATTGGAAGTTTATACTATTTTTATTTGTATTTTCTCACCTGTGCGCATGAAGTTGTTGTTTTGAAAATTGTCTGTTGATATTGAAAGTCCTTTACTAATGTCTAGTGTTTGTGTGCTCATAAGGTTTGTGTTTCTGTGTCTGGTTGTTATTCATGTGATCTGTTTGAACCTGTACACAAATTCCTTCTTGTAATGAATGTACTTTTCCTCATATGTGTGTCTGCACTAGCCCAGGCTCCCCCACTGTGCAGTTGTGATAGCTTTGCTGACAGCTTATTTTGTTAGCGATATTCATGGCCCGTGTAGATCTGCAACTTTAGTTTGTGTAGGAAAGTGGTACGGAATTAATGGAAATATCCCAATTTGGTTTCAATGTGTCTTTCCAATTACGCATAATTATCCATTCTCTGTCACCAATTTATGGAATTTTGTCTCCTAATTTGTGGCAATTTTAACCTTATCTATTTCTGTTGCAGAGCCTTCATGACCTGTTGCAGTCTAGAGTGAATATCAACGAACTTGCAGAAGACACAGGAGATGCCATTATCCATACCATTCTCAAGGAGAGAAAGAAGCACAGACTGGAAGCGCTTTTAGTACTACTCATTAACAGTAACGTCGATGTCAACTTGCCCAACAGGAGAGGAAACTCACCGCTTCATATTGCTGTAGAGGTGACTTACTGGGCTATAATCTACTACACTGCATGCACTCTTGTAGTAATTGCTAATAATTTGTGATATTTTTTTAAACGTTTTGCTCTCTCTTGTCTCTCTGCAGGAGGGTGATGCCATGTGTGCCAAGGCCCTTGTAGTGTTCGGGGCAGACATAAATCAGCCAGGCTCAAACGAATTTACACCGTTTGATTTGTGCATTGACAACGGCCACCTATCTGATTTAGAGTCCCTCTTCATGGACCTTGGGGCGAAGAGCAGTGCCCAGCTTATGAAACAAGAAGAACCCACTGTTAAAGTCCCTCGAATGCACTCATTTGCCGAGAATATGACCCCCCTCATGCCTCACCGTAATCTGCTGCCTAGGGACAAGTTGTCTGATTTCATTAACAGACATGGTATGAATCGGTTCTGTAAGGAACTAAAACAGAATGTTGAAAGACGACTTTCACTCTCTGCCTCTGACGAAGGTGGAATGTACGAAGCGTACGCATTAGTCCAACAACAGAAGGAGTTGGCTCGCTACAACAAGACCTTACTATACGGTGGAGGGGATCGACTTAACACCAGCTTTGCCCTAGAGGGAGGCAGTCGAGTATTGTTTCTAGACGGTGGTGGAATCAAGGGGCTGATTCAGCTGGAGGTTCTCATACAAATTGAACAGAGGACCGGACGCACTATCATAGAGCTTTTTGATTGGATTGTAGGCACTTCTACTGGTGGAGTTATTGCCCTTGCACTGGTCTATGGTAAGTAGCATGCAGCCATTTCCTACTTGATGGTTTGATTTTAGGCTAAACTTCATCGTAGCCAAGTATTAGCTTTGATAGCAGCTCTATAATTATTATAAGATCACATCCTTGCTCTTCTAGGGAAGCAGTCTCTAAAAGGCCTCAGACAGCTCTACTTTAAGCTCAAAGAACGTATTTTTGCCAAGGCTCGCTATGGCTACGGCTATGACTCAGAGGCACTGGATGATATTCTACAAGAATATTTAGACCCTGACATCAAAATGACAGATGTCTCTCATCCCAAGTATGAACTTATAATTATTTTTGTATACTGTAGGAAGTTAATTGCTCTTGTAATACATACCTTGATCAGACGAGGACACTTGGCAATGTATTATTATGTGTTATTGTCCTGTGTAGTATTACTTTTCTTAAAGCCTTGCACTGCAGCTTACATACGTACCGTCAGTTGCCCAGGGAAACCCTCGATTAGAACTAGGTTTTAATCTAGCGTTTTTATATTTTGAACCAGCTAGGCTTTAGTGTGATACATAATTATGTAGAAGTATTTAATGGCTCCCTTTCTAAGGTTTTTAATTTACCCACAGAGTGCTCATAGCAGCTGTGAACAAGGCCACTACTAATCTGACACTAGATTTCTTCAACAACTGTTTTGGTGACGAGTACTCCGAAAGTAAGTTCGTCCCTATGTCTAAACCACACCTATTACTCCTCCCCCCTCAGTTCCCGTCTGGAAAGTTGCTCGTTATACAAGTGCAGCTCCAATGTTCTTCACGGAGATGGACAATTACGTAGACGGAGGGGTCATTTGCAACAACCCCACTGAATACGGTCTCACACGGATACAAAATTTCTTCCGTCAGCAGGGGATGAAGTTGCCCATTGCCATGGTAGTATCCATTGGATCTGGGTCATTCCCTGCCGAGGATATTGGGGATGTAAATGCACAAGAAGCATTGTTTTTTGGCAAGCATTGGTTCAAGCCGGGTCAGCTCATTAACAAGACAAAGAATCTTCTCTCTCTTCTTACCACGGCGGTGAGTTTTTACTGTATTTCAATGAGTGTGCGAGCGTGTGCGCAACCGGTGTGTGATTAATTGATTAATTGTGTGTATGTGTGTCAGCTAATTAAACCCTACCATAATTATAGTGCTAATACGTCATTTTGTTCCCATGATAATATGCAAATACCAAGTATTCCTATACAAGCTTGCATGAACTCTGCCCTCTTAATTGAGTGTCATTCTGATCGACCTTATATTAACGACCTCTTCCTCTTTTCCCCAGCTGCTAGAGTCGGAGATGGTCGCTATGAATAGCGAGAGCCGCTGCCTCGAACAGAACATTCCCTTCTTTCGTTTTAGTCCGAGTCTGAACGAGATCATTCCAGCTGGGGAAACAGACAACGAGAAGTTATTCTCTATGGTACTACAGACCAAGGTGGAAATTAATAACCAGCAAATGATAGAACTCATTAAGCTATTCCATAAAATTGCCGAGGCCAGTCATGCACCGATTTTTAATTCGATACCCGAAGAGAACCCAATTGAAGAAGAAGAGGAGGAAGTGCTGGATGCTGAGGTTACTAACCCACCTCCCACTGTTGTGATTAGCCACAGTGATTTGGACAAAGAAGAAAGTCCCTCTCTCGAGCAAGAGCAGCCAGCAACATCCTCGCCTGATCTCCACAAACAGCACAAAAACATAAACCTTTCACGTGTCATTCATCATGACCCACCATTGGAACAAAGTGTGAGTGCTCTCTCTGACATTCAAGAAGAAAGCTTCCACCAAAGCTTGTCTTTCTCTCAAGCGTCCTCTGACGTTCTCGAAGCCACTTCCCTCGTTCAGCAGTCCTCCAATAGCCCTACCCACACACAGACTGAGGTGGACCAAACCAGTGATGTGTATGTACGCCCAGAGCAACGGGAGGACAGTGTTCCAAAATCTGATGAGGAATTAATTTCTACCCTCGAAGAAAGTGCTGCTTCTGAAGACACTCCTCTAGATCAACAGGGAAACAGTTTTCAAGATTCAACTGCTGCACCAGCCCTTATTTCATGTGAAGATACGCCTCTTTCTTCTGAAACCACACCTGTTGTTGAGCCGACTAATCAGAATCAGGTTACGGAGGTGATTGCTAGCCTAACTGCTGATGAAAATGACCCCATTCCAACCGAGAGCAAACTAGCTGATAATGGCAAACCCGATGAACCAGAATCACACCAGCTTGGTGTACCTGATGAACCTAGTACATGTAATCAGCCAGTCGAGCCAGTTGAACTTGATCAGCCAGAACCAGAAGAGCCGGTTGAACCAGTCAAGCCAGTTGATACGGACGAGCCGGTTAAGCCAGTCAAGCCAGTTGATACGGAGCCGGTTGAACCAGTCAAGCCAGTTGATACGGATGAGCTGGTACCAGTCAACCCAGTTGATACGAATGAGCCGGTTGAACCAGTCAACCCAGTTGATACGAAGCCGGTTGAACCAGTCAAGCCAGTTGATACGGAGCCGGTTGAACCAGTCAAGCCAGTTGACACGGATGAGCTGGTGCCAGTCAAGCCAGTTGATACGAATGAGCCGGTTGAACCAGTCAAGCCAGTTGATACGGATGAGCCGGTTGAACCAGTCAAGCCAGTTGATACGGACGAGCCGGTTGAGCCAGTCAAGCCAGTTGATACGGATGAGCCGGTTGAGCCAGTCAAGCCAGTTGATACGGATGAGCCGGTTGAACCAGTCAAGCCAGTTGATACGGACGAGCCGGTTGAGCCAATCAAGCCAGTTGATACGGATGAGCCGGTTGAACCAGTCAAGCCAGTTGATACGGACGAGCCAGTTGATCCAGTCAAGCCAGTTGACACGGATATGCTGGTTGAACCAGATGTACCAGATGGGGAAGCAGATATTTCTGTGGATCCTCTTGTCCAAGATGAGTCTACATCGTCGTGCAGTGAGGTTATAGAAGAAGAGATGAACTCAGGCTCGGAAGAAGATGTGCTGGCTGAGAGTCAGGGTTTTAAATTGTATGCCCAAAAACTGGAGCACGAACTGGACACATACCTCTCAACAGCTCCTCAGAAAGTGCCTTCAACAAACACTCAAGAAATATTAAACGAAGAGCACAAATTGTCACTGTTACCAAATGTATCGTCTCGTGACAGAGATTCCATATTAGTAGAGCCAGAACTAACAGACACTGACGATACTGCAGAGGCCTCTCCATTAGCTGCCGCTGTTGTCACGGTGCCAGAGATTATAGAACCTGAGCCCACTCTCTGCACTGGTAGGGACACCCCCCCTGGACCCCTGGAGCAAAGTCAAACCACAGTGGCGTTCAATCTTATAGACGAGCAGTACAGTCATGTGTTCGAGGAGCTATCTTCTATGAAAGCAAATCATAACTATCGCTCAAGTGAGGATTTAATTACGACCTCACCTCAAGAAACTACTCTGCTCGTTGTTAATGGCAACTCGGAGAGTCCCAGCCCCCAAATGTCCCCTGGGGGTTCATTTTCAGATACGCCCACCCCTCAAGCCGAGCCCGAGCCCCCTTTGGCAACACACGAAGCTCTACGGTCCAACTTAATCGTCCCAAACAAAACGATACTTTCCAACGATATCTACACTCGTGACGGTGGCCAGAGTGCGTCGCCTGAGGCAGTAAGTGGCCAGAAGTCATATATTGTTGATCGAGTGTCGCAGCTGGCAGTAGGGGACGACGGAGGAAAGGACTTTCTCCTCTCCTACCAAACATTTCAAAAGCAGTATCGAGTTGAGGGTGGTCCAGTCGAGAGCAAGGCATCCAAAAGCAAGAAATCTAAAACCACACACTATAAAATACAAACTAAGACTTCTGGCAAGAGTAGCAAGAAAAAGAGTTCAAGAGAAACAACAATTTAGCTCCCCTCCATGCTGCTTATTTTTGATATAATTATTTTATTGACGTATAACACTAGCAAAGATAAAACACTAGATACCATAGACATAATCCCCTATTTTTCTAAAGACGTTTTTAGAAAGTTCCTAGGCCGCTTTTTCTCTAAAAGAACGGAAGCGCCCTGCTGACTAGACTACATACTCGACTTGATAGTTACGTACGTACGTAGACTAGTGACTAGACTTATTTTCGGTGCAGTGATAAACAAGTCTGCTCTATGCACTGCCTATAGAGTCTACTAAACGGGTAAGCATATTAGTCAGTTGTGCTTAACTTAATACTAGACTGGCAGGCATTCCCCTGTGCTCACATATTATATCTACGGCTAGCTAGCAATGCTTGTTGTTTTATAGGTCTAGAGAGCTGAGGTGATATCCTAGAATCAATGGCTTTTAAAGCACTCAGAAAACATAAGAAAAAGAACGAAGATGAACTACTCACTAAGCTCCACACAGCAGAGACCGCTTACGTAAGACACTGCTATGGTTACCGGTTTTTGTATGTCAGTAAGATATATTATAACGCTGTGGCTACTGCACCGGTGCTGGGATCGCAATTATTAACCTTGCAGTACCGGCAGTACACGCGCGTAGCCTAACCGTGAGGGTTAAGGTAAGGATCGTGAGGGTTAAGGTAAGGATCGGGTTGGGGTTAGGGGATAAAACAAAACAGTAATCGATGTTTGGCCACAACTACAGTTTGGTACAAAGGTTGCGTCGTGGACTATAGAGCTGGAGGTGTCGGGTTCGATCCTCACTGTTGTTTCTTTTTTTTCTTAGTAGTTGCAAAATGTCTAAGTACTGGTGCCGGTACTGCAAGCATATAATTGTGATCCCGGCACCGGTGCAGTAGCCACAGCGATATTATAATGTGGCATAATGCACTCTCTGACATGCAGCATGTGGTGAAGTATCTAAAGAGAGGGATATGGCCGGAGCAGCTCAATCGTGAAGGGGATGCTCCTATTCATTACTATGTTAAGCGTAGAGACAAGTATCGGTTCGACTGTCTAATGGCATTTCTGATACACTCTCAGTCAGTTGTGGACCTGGTTAACAATGACGGCATGACAGCCCTTCACCTGGCCTGTGAGGTACGAGAGGAATATAACTTTGTATTGTATGTCTTGTGTTTCATTGTACATGTGTACAATCAATGGTTTTGTGTGTGTGTGTACAATGAATTTGTGCAGTTCTAGCCTGCCACAGCCAGCTTGTTCTCACTTTTACGACTAGAATGTACTAATTTGTTTTAACACCTCGACAGAGAAATGACCTTCTCTCTACCAAAGCCCTCATTGCGTTTGATGCCGACCTTAACCTTATCAACTACGATAATTGTACTCCGCTGGATATTGTGTTAGGAGGCTTCAAGTCAGTGTCGGAAATACCCCGGATGCTGTCAGACCTTGGAGGCAGACAGGCAACAGACGTGAGGTCGCTACAGCAACAACAATCATCAGACTACCAGGAGAACCCAATGGCATCGTACTTCACACCCAAATCTGATTCAGACGAATCTTCTGAAGAGCTGCAACAGACAATCAGAACACGCTTTGGACTCGACATGCAGCTAATGTCAATGAGGAGTTTTGATGACCCCCCATCACATGAGAAGGTGGTACCTGCCGAGTACTTTGGTGGCCTGGAGTTTCACGACGGGCGAGAAGAGAGTCACGAACCTGAGCAGAAAAATCAGCTGGCCAGCTTGCCCTTAGAGAGCTTACCTGAAGGTAATGTGGATGCACTCTTCTTAGAGTTTGTCCTCATATTAATTATGACAAATGTACATTGCTCTTACTTGACTAGACTGTGTGTCAGAATTAGCTTAAAAAAACCGATGGTCACTTACCAGTCAAAAGCGATACTACTTTACTTTCTTCACCAGCTTTTGGGGGGGTCAACTTAGTGCAAACAGACCCTGGTGTCTACTACGTAGAGCTGCCTCTACTATTATAGCAGCTCACTTGGAGTTTCCATGACATGACAGTACTACAGTACACATTGAAGGATGTGATGCGTACTTGTGAACAAGACTACTTAATTTTTCATTGGAAACTCCCCCAAAACACAGTACAGCAATATAGCCAGCTTTATTTCAGTTAGCTAAGCCCCTTTGCGTACTATATTACCATTGAACCCTCACAGTGGAAGAGCCCCCTATGTCCCCACCTCCTCCTCCTATCCCACTGTATTCAACAGCTCGCTATCTCACACCTGAGGCCAGTATAGAGATGGCCCTCACAGAGGCATCCGTGATCCTAGCCAAGGAGAAGGATTACGTTCTCACTCCTGAGCACTCCATCTTAACCAAAAAGAGCAAATATTTAGTGAGTTTTTTTTTAAAACTTTACAGTTGGCCTGCAAGATGTTGTGGAACTATATAGAACATGGTTTTTATTGGAGCGAGCCTGAGTAAGGAGTGTAATGATTGATGTATGCCGTGCTTGGTACGACCGTAGTGCATATATATACAGTGCTTTCAGCCTAGAGAGTAGTTGACCAATAACCACAGTGCTTTTGTGTTTAAACTGTCATATCTAGAGAATACACATTTTTGGAAACAGTTTAGTGCATGTGATAGCTTAATAATTATAACATATCCAAGAAAGGTTATTGTGTTATGGCTTCAAGAAAAGAGACCACAAAAAAATTGTAGTGGTAAAAGTGTTAGGAAGAATTGTGCATGGTACAGATACAAGACTTTACCTCGAGCAGATGTTGCTTCGCTCATGTGAAAGAGGTGATTATAAGTTTAGCCTTATAGGAAGGA
>VSKX01054201.1_pt1 | contig 22997 bp, 6 predicted proteins | sample 4799481 | NCBI WGS metagenome assembly VSKX01 (sample SAMN12179537, study PRJNA552185) | sponge metagenome | biome: deep-sea hydrothermal plumes; feature: spots directly above weak diffusing fluid; material: sea water; isolation source: sponge from the Swan site of a hydrothermal vent ...
AGGCCCTGAACATTACCCGCTAGCTATACGGTATTCCTGGAACTATGTATGGCTACATAAATTAGTGTATTATTGTAGTGAGCATTATGTAATCTCCTGTGGGGGCTGAAGTTATTCGTATATGCAATTAAGGGTAGATTCCCTGCATGTATAGTACGTAAACATAATCAGACCATGCAGTAGCTAGCTACCTATAATACCTGCTTATACAACCTGAGAGTTAATAACACTAGAGACTTCTGGATCTAGTGAGGTGAGTAGAGATTTGTAATCACCATAATTATTATCTATGTGTAAATTAATTAAATAGGCAATAGAGCTGTCTATAGCTAGCTAGCTAGTTGGAAATTTCAAGACTTCAAAATACAGAGGTATAAAAAAAAAGGAGAACACATTACAGATCAGTATTGTATACTGAAGAGTTCTTTTCTATGGCCTATATTACCAACTGGTCTCTTGTTATAGCAATGTAGAGTCCTCTAGATCTGTTACAGTATAGCATCCTGAACCCCACATTTTTTTGTAGTTTTAGACTAGTAGTAGTAGCTACTAGCTAGTAATCGATGCGACAGGGTACAATAAGCATGGCGCCAAATGTCGCTACTTTTTGGGCGTCAGAAATTGCAAATATCACGAATGTCAACTATTGGGAGGGTCCCCTTAATAGGGCTTCTTGGTATAACTGTTCCTTGCATTACATCATACTATACTATACATCATGTATTACATTACGACTGTATACTAATAGGTAACACAGGTAATGTAGGTACTAGGTAATGCTGGTGATGTAGGATTACCTACCCGTGTTACCCAGTCGTACATTAATTACTATGAAATACAGATTATAATGATGTATAGTATAGTATGATGTAATGCAAGGAAAGGTTATACCAAGAAGCACCCCCGTTAATAAGAAGTCTTACGATAGATTTCCAATCTAGCTATGTAGCTATAGCTAAATCTATAGATATTATCACATTGGAATTAAGGTCTGATGAACCCGTACTCAAGACGAGGTGGCAGAGGAGGGGGAAGTTGGAGATCCCTTGAGCCCCGCTCAGAAGAGACAGCTCACGGTAGCACTCACGACCACCACTCTGGAGCTCGTGGCAGAGGCGGCTACAGATATGGGGGACGTTCAAGACACAATGAACCTCACATGGAGAGGATGGCCCACCAGTTCGGGGATCGTGGTAGAGGTGGGTACAGAGGTCGTAATCGTGGCAGGGCCAGAGATTCAGCACCCAGAATGGATAGACTTCCAGCAAACTATTTCACACGCGATGACATTGAAGAATTAAATCAAGCCGATGATCAAACTGTTGCCAGACGTATCACACAGAATGAGAATGGGTTTTTGAAAGCCTTCAAACACGACAGGTTTCTGATATCTCCGAAAGTTTTAAAACAGTTAGTGGCAATTGTATATAAATTGTCGAAGTCAAGTGACACTCAAGCTGCACTACGTGTTTTAGTTAATCTCTTTGGCTCCAGTGGAGAACATGCTCTTTTTATGTTTCATTTACAGCAACTTATCAGTGAAATGACTTCAGAAACAAAACATTTTTTCATAATAGATAACCTTCAGTGTTTATATCATCTTACTGAAATTGGCAAATTTTGCTTTGAGAAGATTCCTAAAACTGTGCAGAACACGTTTCCTATTCAACAGATTTCAGCAACAGTCGATAGTCTTGTAAAGTACAACACTGGTAATGATATCGAGCGTGTTACTCTGGAAGATATTCAGCAAAATTTGCTCGAGCTCCAAACACAACATATTAGCTTTGAAGAAGACCACGTTAGGCCAAAACCAAAACCAACTAGGCCATTAGGAGATGTTGATCACGAACCCCCTGAAGATTTTATCACACTTCCAATTCTTCCTGAACCGCAAGAAATTAACTATCATGCCAAGAAGCCATACCTTAGGCCAAACATCATCAAAGGAGGATACCAAAGCTGGCAGCATTACCTTGATGTCCAGTTCCGACTCCTTCGTGAAGATTTTGTTGGCCCTCTTCGCGAAGGAATAAATGAGCACCTGCACAATCCAACGCTGAAAGGTGGTGATATACGTGTATACCGAAATGTGAGAATTCAGCAGCCGGTGTGTCTTGCTATGGGCATTGGCTTCGAAATTTCATTTAACATGAGGGCACTTCATAGAGTTAATTGGGAGTACACTAAGCGACTTATCAATGGATCTTTATTGTGCTTGTCAACAGACGAATTTCAAACAATTGCTTTTGCATCTGTGGCCCATCGAGAAGCAAAAGAACTGCAACAAGGTCGTGTTACAGTGAAATTCGAAGGTTCTGTCAATGGCTTTCAGCTCCATTCTAATGCAGAGTACACTATGGTTGAGTCAGTGGCTTACTTGGAAGCATATCGACATATTCTGGAAAAGCTTCAAACAGTTAGCAAAGAGCACGAGATCGATATGATGCCATTCCGGCAATACATAGTTAACTGCACATTCGACAACATTCCCCTGCCACGATACCTCGATCATTTTGGTAACACCATTTTCGATTTGAAAGGAATCGTCGAAATCAAAAACAAGTTCACCAGTTCAAAAGTTGATCTGACTCAGATGTCCTCATGGCCTGATGCAGACAAAACTGATCTTGACCCCTCTCAAATGAAAGCTCTGCAAGCTGCCCTCACTCAAGAGATCTCTGTTATTCAAGGTCCTCCTGGTACTGGGAAAACATACGTAGGGATGAAAATTGTGAAAGCTTTCTTGGCAAATAAGAATGTGTGGGATCCACTGAAAACCACCCCCATACTCGTGGTATGTTATACAAACCACGCACTCGATCAGTTCCTGGAAGGAATCCGTAGTGATACGATTGAAGGCAAGCCTCCAAGTGTGACAAGAATAGGCGGTCGTTGTAAAAGCGAGGTACTTAAAGATTGCACCCTTTATGAGAGAGTCCGCAAAGCTAAAGAAGACAGAACAATTCCAGGACGAGAATTCAGAGACTTTCAAGAAGCTAGAGGTATCATGATGGTTCAAAAAGATCGGATAGTAGAAAACTTGAAAAGTGTTCATTTATCAAGTTACAAGCTTTTACGAATTACCCGTTTGCAGAATGTTATTTCATTGAATCATTATGACCAGCTTACTGATAATGTGTACACCGAAAGCCCAATTGAGCTGTGGTTAGGATTGCTACATTTGGACCCCAACGACCACGAAGAACCACTTCAGATGCCACAAGAAGCTGCTTTGCTTCCTCAAGCAGAGATGCTAGAAGACTTTGTCGAAGACGAAGACACAGAAGTACAGATGATCCAAGATGATCGATTAGTTGAAGGAACTCAAGTTGTGTTCAGACCACTAGGACTAGAAAACACTGAGTTTGATCATGAGCCTAGAAAAAAAAAGAAGATAAAGAATGATGAAGAATGGCAGGTAGTTCAAAAGAGCGAAAAGGAGAAACGAAAATTGATCTACAAGCAACTTAATTGTGGTTTGCAACCAATGACGGCTGATGAGGTTGCCAACTTTCCCGATTTGTGGACTTTGGACCAAACGCAGCGATGGAGGCTCTACCTTTATTGGCGGGACAGATACATCACTCATCTTCGACAGCAACTAGAACGTCAATCAGGGACATACATAGCTGCCTGCGAAGAATTTCAGAAGAGAAAACAGGATGTGGATATGACAATTGTTCGAGATTCAGATGTAGTTGGTATGACTACAACAGGAGCTGCCAAACACAATCACATCATTAAGGCGATTCGACCAAAAATAGTCGTTGTTGAAGAAGCTGCAGAGATTTTTGAGCCGCACATTTTTACGTCCTTGTCTCCAACTGTTCAGCAGCTGGTGCTTATTGGAGATCACCAACAATTACGCCCCAAACCAACATACTTTGAGCTGGAAAAGAAGTATGACTTTAATGTCTCACTGTTTGAGCGCTTGGCAATGAATGGTTGTCCAGTACAAACCTTGGCTATTCAGCATCGCATGAGACCCGAGATTGCCAATTTAATCACTCCTGCAATATACAAAGAACTGCACAATCACGAATCTGTGTTTAACTATGGACATGTTCAGGGCATTGGTAAAAATGTCTTCTTTGTAACTCACACTGAGCCAGAGCTAGCCGGAGCTGATGACAGACGAAGCCACTCGAACCCTCATGAAGCAAACTATCTTGGAGCCCTCTGTGACTACTTGTTAAAGCAAGGGTACAAACCCGACGAGATCACCATCTTAACTCTGTATCGAGGACAACTGCTCGAGATAAAAAATATTCTTCGTGTTAGAGGGATCAAAGGTGTACGCACAGCTGTCGTTGACGACTTCCAAGGAGAAGAAAACCGAATTATTTTGTTGTCTTTAGTGAGAAGCAACAACGAGCATAAGATTGGTTTTGTTGGAATTGAGAATCGTGTTTGTGTTGCTCTATCTCGAGCCAAGATGAGCTTGTTTATAATTGGCAATGTTCAGATGCTTCGTGACAAGGTCCAAACTGTGTGGCCAAAAATGATCGATAAACTGACAGAAATGGGTAGCATCGGTGAAGCACTACCCCTCCACTGCCACATTCATCAAGACCAGAAGATAGAAGCCCGAGTTGCCAAAGACTTTCTTAAGTGCCCAGAGGGTGGATGCCAGAAGAAATGTGATGCTCGTTTGCCTTGTGGGCATGTGTGCCCTCGACTTTGTCACCCGTGTGACATAGAACATCGGGAGTACAGGTGTCTGAAAGATTGCAGAAAGCAACTTCCTTGCGGCCACACATGTAAGTACAAATGCTACCAGTGTTTAGAAGGTTGCAAGCCTTGTAAAGAGAAAGTGGCTAAACTTTTACCACAATGTGGACATTCAGAAAAGTGCTACTGCTCTGACATTCCAGCCCATTTAGATTGCTCGAAGATTTGTGAGAAAGTATTAATATGTGGTCATTTCTGCCAAGAGAAATGCTCCCAACCTTGCACTTCAAAATGTAAAGTAAAAGTAGACAAGACTCTTTCTTGTGGACACATTGTCGAAGCTTTCTGTTTCCTCAAAGAAGAACTGATTGAGTGCTCTCAACCATGTGGTACTTCGCTGGATTGTGAACATCCGTGTACTGGAACTTGCTACTCATGCAAAATGGGGCGCCTCCACACAGGATGCAAGTCTAAATGCAATCGTACTTTAACCTGTGGTCACCTTTGTGATTTTCCCTGCACCCCGAGCTGTCCTCCCTGCTCTAAACCATGTGCCAACTTCTGCACACACAGTCGTTGCCCTAAGAAGTGCTTTGAGCCGTGTGCTCCGTGTATGGAACCCTGTGACTGGTCCTGTCCCCACTTCACTTGCACCCAGCCTTGTGGAATGCCATGTAATCGACCTCCATGTAACCAACCTTGTCCTAAATACTTACCATGTGGTCATAAGTGTATTGGGCTTTGTGGAGAGTTGTGTTCAATGCTGTGTCGTTTCTGTGATAATGAAGTAGTCACTGAAATATTCTTTGGCACCGAGGATGAAGAAGATGCCCGATTCATTCTTTTGCCAGATTGTAATCACATTTGTGAGGTAGAAATGCTTGACCAATGGATGTCTACTGACGACAGCGATGCTACAATAATTGATACGACAGAATATACTGGAGCTATGGATGACGCTACAGTAGATACTCCGGCAGAGTCTCAAATGGTCACTCTCAAAGTATGCCCGAAGTGCAAGACTCCAGTGAGAAAATGTCTCCGATATGGCAATGAAATCAGAAGCAAACTGAGAGATGTAGAGACCATAAAGAAAAAACAACTGAGTGTAACTGATTCTATACAATTACCGCTTGTACTAACTGAGATGAAACGCTCCCTCAGGAATGTTAAAAGGTATAACCGCACATTCATTGAAGAAGAACTCAACTCTATCGAAATGATGATGTTTGATCAAAAATATTCTTCTGTGAGAAAGAAATCACCTGTTATTCTTTTCCCTCACATTGTGAAAGCAAAAATCTCTTTTTTGTTGCAAATTGTTTTGGCATATGAAGCTCTAAATCCTAGATCACTCTCCTACGATGCTCTGGGGACATCCTATGAATCAAGACTTATAAGTGACTTGAAACAACTCAAAGCGTTCATCATGCAGGACTTTCTGTCACAGCAACAATTGTCTGATGCTGAGTCTGAAATGAGGCGTCTTCTTCTATTAGCGAAAGCAATTGAGCTTCAACTAAAAAGTGCCTCTCAGAGCATTAAATTTGACAAAGAGGAGAATGATTACCTCACTCAAACCATTTCTGAGCTCGATGAAAGTGGTTGGAAACGGGAAAAAATCAGAGAAGAAAGAGAAGCAGCAATTCACAAAAAATTTAAATCTCTGCGAGACAAATATGGAGTTGATGGCTTGTCTGAAACACAACGTTTAGAAATAGTCAAAGCCATTGGCCTATCAAAAGGTCACTGGTACAAGTGCCCAAATGGTCACTTTTATGCGATTGGCGAGTGTGGGGGTGCCATGCAAAGAAGCAGGTGTCCTGAGTGTAAGGCCGATATTGGAGGAATGAGTCATGCTCTGGCAGCTGGCAATCTCCATGCACCAGAGATGGACGACTCAAGACACGCTGCCTGGTCTGAAGCAGCTAACATGGAGAACTTTGATCTTTTGGATTTTAACTAGATCTGTTTTAGTCTATCTTAGTAGGATATCTATAGCTAGCTATCTACTTCGGTTTAAAGAAGTTTTACAAGAGTTATATTTTAGTTTTTATTTTTACCAGTGTTGTGTCTATTGTAGAATAGTCTATTGTAGAATATACGTATGGAAGAGTCTAGCCTAGAGTACAGCTATAGCTGTGTCTGTTGTTGTCTTGTAGTATAATTATGTGGGCACTGTAGGAGGAATTAAATTCATAACCCGCGGCTTATGCGCTCATGACTATTGTGTAACTTCACATTCAAAGCCATTTCCTATTAATTAAGAAGTGGCCACACATAAAGCCTGAGTCTTCCAAACACTCGGCCAGAGAGTCTCCTGCAGTTTAGAGGCTGGTTTTCACTGACTGAAGTAAGTTGAGTCTTAAAATACTATGTCTAGTCGATCTATATAGTCAGTATAGACTATAGCTCTCTAAAATGTTTAGGTAGATCCATAAGTCTCATAGCTATGTAGTAATAGCTATAGATTCATATTAGCTAGATAGTGAGCGGGCATTCTATGTTTCAATATATCCAGACATGTGTTGCTCCAGCTAAAGTGAATTTATTCTATCTATAGAAACGATGGACCCTCCTAGAGGAGCTGGAGGTAGTCGTAAACCCTCAAAACGAAAACAAAGCGGCAATCCGAATGCTCGAGGAGGTGGATCTACAAGTACGGCTGGACGAGGCAGAGGCAGGGGAAGAGGTACCAGTAGGGGCAGAGGTGGACGATCGCAAGGCATGTCAGCTTCAACCGAAACTGACATCTCTGCAGCTGCTCACAATAGTCCCAAAAATGACAAAATTCGTGGCAATAGACACAAACGAGGAAGTCATAGCCATCAAGGTGATGGCAAATCACATAGGCCTAAAGAATTAAGTGGAGTTACTCCTTTCACACAGAAAGAAATAGAAGAATTGATTTCAGCCGATGATCAAACAGCAACCATGCGTGTTTCGCAAAATGAAGGGGGCTTTTTACTTACATTCAAACGGCCAGATCAGATTTCCAACCCAAAATTGTTAAAACAGCTTGTTATGATTTTGTACAAACTAACAAAGCAAGCTGATACTCAAACAACACTTTGTGTTCTAGGTCAATTATTTGGTCCCAGTGAGGAATACGCAAGTTTCTATCTTCACTTAAATCGCTGTATGCAGAAAATGCCTACGGAGAAAAATCATTTTTTCAAAGAGGGAAATCTTCAGTTTCTCTACAATTTGACGAACATTAGTGAGTTTTGTGTTTCCACTATCCCGAAAAGTGTTCAACACTCCCTTCCAATCGTACAAATTAAAGCAACATTGGAAACTTTGCTAAGGACGGGCGTATATACTGGCAGAGAAAAATTAACTCTAGAGGAGATTCAAACCAAGTTAATGGACATTGAAATTCAACTACAAAGTTTAGAAGAACCTCAAGTGAAACCAAAGGGTGCCCAAGTGAAACGGCTAGCTAGAATGGAGGACATCGAGCAAGAACCTCCAGAACCATTCACTGAACTTCCGATATTGCCTCTTGCTGAAGAAATCAATTATTATGGTCAGCCATACCTTCGAGCCAATATTATCAATGGCAGGTATCGTGATTGGGACCATTATCTTGATATTCAATTTCGTTTGCTCCGAGAAGATTTCATCGGTCCTTTTCGCGAAGGAATTATGAACCACCTCACAAATTCTAAACGCAAAGGAGGAGAGGTACGTGTGTATCACAAAGTAAAGATCGGTCAGCCAGTATGTCTTCTCATGGGCTTCGGCTTTGAAATATCATTTGATATGAGACTGCTGAGACGAGTTAACTGGGAGTACACAAAGCGACTTATTAATGGCTCACTCTTATGTCTTTCTACAGACAATTTTGAGACTGTTATATTCGCATCAGTAGCACAACGTGACTTAGAGGCTTTGCAACGCGGTAAAGTTACTGTAGAGTTTGAAGGTGAAGTCAATGGTTTCGAGCTTGATCAAAGTACAGAGTACACAATTGTAGAATCAGTGGCCTATTTCGAAGCTTATCGGCACGTTCTAGAAAAGCTGAAAGAGACAAGAGAAACTCATAAGATCGAAGTCATGCCATTCAAGAACTACATGGTCGCGTGCTCGTTTGATAAGATACCTTTACCTGATTATCTACGGCTCGGGCAGACTGTGTTGTTCGATTTACGTGGTGTTGTAGACATCAAGAGTAGGTTTTTTGGAACAAAAGTGGATCTAACAAACCTAGCTAAATGGCCTGATCCTAAATTTACCAACCTCGACCCCTCACAGATGAAAGCTATACAAGCTGCCCTCACTCAAGAGATCTCTGTTATTCAAGGTCCTCCTGGTACTGGGAAAACATATGTCGGGTTGAAGATTGTGAAAGCTTTCTTGGCTAATAAGAAGGTGTGGGATCCAAAGAAAACCACTCCCATACTCGTGGTATGTTATACTAACCACGCACTCGATCAGTTCCTGGAAGGAATCCGCAGCGATACAATTGAAGGCAAGCGTCCGAATGTAACACGAATTGGCGGACGTTGTAAAAGCGAAATTCTTCAAGACTGCATTTTGCGAGAAAAAGTCAGCAAAGCCAGAAAAGATCGAATAGTACCAAAAAGTGAGTACATTCCTTATGCTCGTGCTAGAGATGACAAAGATCATCTAAAGGAGGAGATTGCATATAGACTAGATGGCCTTCTTATATCAGAAACCAAAATCCTAAGAGTACAACGATTGAAAGGTTTGATCCCTCCAAATCATTTTACACAGTTTCCAGTTGTAGCCAAAGATGATGCCAATGATGTCAACCCTATCGAGGTTTGGCTCGGATTGCAATACGTAGAAGAGCCTACCAACTCTGATGGCAAGTCTGATGAAGGGTTCCTAGATAAAGGAGCCAATCCCGCTGATCAAAGAACTTTAGAAGTAGCTGCTGTACAAAGCAAAGACGAGCCACACCAACAAGAAGCACTTGATTTTGATCAAGAAATAGGAGATGACGATACTGAAGTTCAAATCATTAATGACAATCGAAATGTTGAAAAAAATGCTATTGTATACAAGGCTACCGAAAAGAAAGTAAAAACTAAAGCTCAAAAGAAAAAAAAAGAAGATGGTTGGCAAACGGTACAGATGGACGATGCCAAAAAAAGACGCCTAATTAAAAAGCAACTTTCACAAGGATTAAAACCGATGAGTGATATCGAAACGAGAAAAGTTAAGAACATATGGAGCTTAAACACACACCAAAAGTGGAGGCTTTATCTAAACTGGAGAAACAAGTATGTTGCTGATCTCCGAAAAGGGCTTAGCCGTTATTCAGGCAGTTACAGAAGAGCTTGTGAAGAATTTAATCGCTGTCGTCGCAATATAGACCTTTCGGTTATTCAGGGTTCTGATGTTGTTGGTATGACTACGACAGGAGCGGCCAAGCACAATTACATTATCGAGGCAATTCGACCCAAGATAGTTGTTGTAGAAGAAGCTGCAGAGATTTTTGAGCCTCACATCTTCACATCTCTTTCCTCGACTGTCCAGCAGCTGGTGCTAATTGGAGACCACCAACAGCTACGACCCAAACCAGCCTATTATCACCTAGAAGCTAACTACAACTTCAATATTTCCTTGTTCGAACGCTTGAAAATGAATGGTTGTCCAGTACAAACCCTAAACATTCAGCATCGTATGAGACCCGAGATTGCCAGTTTAATCACTCCTGCCATATACGAAGAGCTCTATAACCATCCATCTGTTGAGAACTACCCACATGTTCAAGGGGTCGGTAAAAACGTTCATTTTATCAGTCATACCGAACCAGAACAAGGTAGCGAAGACGACATGAAAAGTCATTCGAATCTTCATGAAGCGAACTACATAGGAGCCCTCTGCGATTATATGCTAAAGCAAGGCTACAAGAGTGATGAAATCACAATTTTAACTCTGTATAGAGGACAGCATCTTCAAATAAAGAATGTTCTGAAAAATAGAAAAATTTCTGGAGTGCGTACAGCAGTTGTTGACGATTTCCAAGGCGAAGAAAACACAATTATTTTACTGTCTCTAGTCCGAAGCAACTCTATCCAAAAGATTGGTTTCGTTGGAATTGAAAACAGAGTTTGTGTTTCTTTATCCAGAGCTAAAGTGGGCCTGTTTATTATTGGGAATGAACTAATGCTCCGGGACAATCATAAAACTGTATGGCCTAAGATAATTGATCGATTAAAAACGATAGATTGTATCGGTGAAGCCTTGCCATTATATTGTCAAATTCACCAAGATTACAAAGTTGAAGCTAAAACTGCTAACGACTTTCGTGATAATTGCCCTGAAGGTGGTTGTAAGAAAAAGTGCAACTGTCGTTTGCCTTGTGGGCACACCTGTCCTCGTCTTTGTCATCCATATGATCGAGAGCACTTAGAGTACAAGTGTACACTGATTTGTGACAAGCAACTTGATTGTGGCCACAAGTGTAAACAAAAGTGCCACAAATGTTCTGCCGGTTGTTTGCCTTGTAAAGTGAAGGTACAGAAAGATCTACCATGTGGTCATTCACAGCAATGCTACTGCTCAGATGATCCTAAAGAAGTAAAATGCAAAAAACAGTGTGATAAAAAACTCGATTGTGGGCATTATTGCCAAGAAAAGTGTTCTCAACCTTGCACTGTAGAATGTCCTGCTCAAGTTGATAAGTGTTTACCTTGTGGACATACTGTTCAGGGTGCATGCTACATACGAGAAGATCTGGTTGAATGCCCGACTCCGTGTGATTCTCTTCTTGATTGTGAGCACAAATGTCCAGGTACTTGTTTTACGTGTAAAATGGGACGCCTTCACACAGGTTGCAAGTCCACATGCAATCGTAAGTTAGCCTGTGACCATATTTGTGATTTTCCCTGCACCCCGAGCTGCCCTCCCTGCTCTAAACCATGTGCCAACTTCTGCACGCACAATAATTGTCCTAAGAAGTGCTTTGAGCTGTGTGCTCCGTGTATGGAGGCCTGTGACTGGTCATGTCCCCACTTCAAATGCACCATGCCTTGTGGAATGCCATGTAACCGACCTCCATGCAACCAACCTTGTCTTATATACTTACCATGTGGTCATAAGTGTATTGGGCTTTGTGGAGAGTTGTGTCCACAATTATGCCGCACTTGCAATCAAGAAGAAGTGACAGATTTATTTTTTGGAAACGAAGATGAGGAAAATGCTAGGTTTATAGTACTTCCCGATTGTGATCATATTTTTGAAGTAGATGGTTTGGATGAATGGATGTCACAATTTTCTACAGACGGTGCTATTACTCTCAAAGTATGCCCGAGATGTACAACTCCAGTGAGAAAATGCCTTCGCTATGGCAATGACATTGGCAATAGTTTGTCTGATTTAGAAGCAATAAAGAAAAAGCAGATCAGCAAAATCGAGTCAATAGATTTAAATGCTGAACTTTCTAAGCTGAAGAGTGCTCTTGAAACCACCTCTGCATACAGAGCATATGTTATCCACCAAGATATGGAACGTCTAGAAGGAAAAATCGGACATCCCTCGCCTATTATTTTCCCTCACATTGTGAAATCCAAGCTTAGTTTTCTACTGCAAATTGTGAAGACGTATGAAATACTTGAAAATGTTAATCAAACCCCAGAAAATGCTGCACAGATTGAACAAGCAAGAAGTGATTTGATTGTGCTTAAAGAGTTTTTAGCTCAAGACTTCTTATCGCAGCAACAACTCTCTGATGCTGAATCTGAAATGAGTCGATTGACACTTTTGGCAAAACTTCTCGAGCTGCAATTTAAACTCATTCCAACGAGGCAACAAGTTTCAGATGAAGAAAAAACTTTGCTTGAGCAAACCATGACCGAAATAGAAGAAAGTGGCTGGAAACGAGACAAAGTTTCAGTTCAAAAAGAAACACAAGTTCAGGAAATGATTGAGTTTTATCGAGACAAATACAGTATTGACAAACTGTCTGAAACAGAACGATTGGAAATAGTCAAAGCCATTGGTCTACCACAAGGTCAATGGTACAAGTGCCCAAACGGTCACTTTTATGCGATTGGCGAGTGTGGGGGTGCCATGCAAAGAGGCAGGTGTCCTGAATGTAAGGCCGATATTGGAGGAATGAGTCATGCTCTGGCAGCTGGCAATCTGCATGCAGGGGAGATGGACGACTCAAGACACGCTGCTTGGTCTGAAGCTGCCAACATGGAGAACTTTGATCCTTTGGATTTTAACTAGTGTTTGTAGTTATCCCCTATATCCTCTGCATTATTGTGTGCTGAACATTATAATTAGATACACCTAGCCATGTAAAGTACACCTAGACTGTTATATTAGGGTTTGTTGTCAGTGTATGTACATGTAGTAGAATGATGTTCTTGTAATGGTAAATTTAAGTGTATTCATCTACTGTATTTTGCCACACATGCATGCAAGCAGACTTCCTGTTAAACTTATAGTCAGATTTCTTGAGATTTTACCTGATCCTGAAGTTTCAATGAATAGAACCTCTTGCTTGGGGACTGCTGATATCTGTGATACTACTATTTAAGGGCTGCAACACATGCCACTCCAGAACTGGCATATAGGCTTCCTGTTAAACTTGAAATTTACCTGTTCCTGAAATGTCAATGAATAATATTAAAACCTAGAATCTCTTGCATGGAGATTGGCTTTGCTGTATTCTTAGAATTATTGCAAACTTGTCTACCTGTCAGTAACAGGGACTACTTAAAGGGCTGCAACACAAGCCCTCTCCAGAGCTGGCTAGACTACAGTGTCAGTGTTGGCATTGCTGTATAATTATTTACCATGGCTGAGTGCATACCACAGCAAAAGCAAAGAACCAAGGCAGCAGTAAATTCTGAAGCAAAGCGTCAAACAACAAGGCACAGACGTCCACGCTCTACATTTCGGCCGCAATCATTGGATGGTGTGTTCATGAATAATTCTAGATAAGACATCTATAATATTAAGTAGCTCAATGTATATAGCTATAACCTGATTTTTACTTGATATAGCTAATACACCTCTATAATTATTAATAGGTATGCATGCTGTCATGTGACAAATTCACCTACTCACCGTACAATTAATTTGTATAGGTGCTAAACCAGTTTCTAAAGAAGAAGAAACTTTGCGTAAACCTTTTCAAGCACAAGATCAGCCAATCAATCCGCAAAGGCTACACTTTCCAAAGCCCTTTGGTAGGCATTGATTGTATAATACCAAGAGAGTCTTAATGCACTCCTGATAATCTAAATGTGTGCATACCATGATGTCACCCACGTAAATATAAACATTACTACATGTACTGATTTTTTATGAAAATTTCCACCCACAAAAATATCCCGCTATGACAGTATCAGAGTTTCTTGCTGCTACATGTGCTGTCACTCTAGCTACTAAGGTCAAATTGATTTGAGTCAAGTCTTCATTTTCTTGCTATAACTTGACCATGGCATTTCTTGCACCAATAGTCTTGCATGCATGTATACAGCTCTTCTGCTATTTCCTCAAAATGAGGTGATTACAGTCAAAAGTTAGCTGCATTTTTGTCTACTGCACCCTGGGATCAATTTGACCTTATCTAGATGGGGTGTGTAAATTAATAAGTAGCTATGTCATTTTTTTGCATGTAAGTTATAATTATATAGAGCCTTGTATGTTTGTGCCATCCTATGTATACTTCTAAAGCTGTCATAATAGAACCACTGTCATAATTATCTGTAGTATTTCTATAATTAGCTATATGTACGAATGCATAGAATCTATAATGATGCAATAGCAAAGTCAACAATTTTACTGTTTATGTAGGTGCACATAGAAATCCAAAACCACCACGAAGAAAAACTGATCATAAAGGAACTGTGAATAGTGGAAGGCGTAATCTACATACACAGGAATATAGTCCTCCAGATATTCACTTATCACAGCAAAGAGTTACACAACCAAACTCTACAAGTGCAATCAATGTCAGTAGACCCTCTCAATGTGAAAATGCCAACAGTTTGATTTCTAATGACACTCTTATTGCGTATGGAGAAAGTGAAAACCGAGCAGCTAAAATGCATGCTAACCAACCCACAGAACATGTCACACACCATGAGTTTGGTTCTCTTAGTAGTCGACAGATTCGTCAAATGGCCGAGATGGGTGACCAGGCTCTTGTAAAGTATATCAGCCAAAATGATGGTGCTTTTCTGGCTTCTATAAAATCGAAATTCTTTCTGGAGGACCCAAAACAAGTCAGATGCTTTATAAAAATCTTGTACAAGCTTGTTGAATCTAAAGAAGACTCAATTGCGTTTTTATTACTTTCTCAAATTTTTGGGCGAGCATCTGGATGTGAACAGTTCATTTTCAAGTTAGATATGCTCATAAAGACAATGGCATATGAACGATTACAATCAGAAAGAAATGAGAATATCAAGGCTCTGGGACATATAATACAGGTTGCCACGCTATGTATTCAGAGAATTCCATCAGTTGTTATTCACTCTTTCCCGGTCTATTCAATTGGAGACACGATGCAAAACTTGTTGAACTTTGGTTCGGATGAGGAGAAGGCTTTTGCTACTCGTAAACAAGAAGAAGCCCATGATCTTCAACGGCAATTTCAAGACCACAAGGAAGAAGTATTAAGAACTACTAGACCAAAGCCCAAAATAGTTGCTGTAAGTGAGGGTCATATTCCCCTTGAACCTCCAGAACACTATACTACAGTTCAATTGTTACCCCAGGCAGAAGAAATCAACCACTGTTATAAGCCGTTTCTTCGTCCTAATCTTGTCGAAGGAGAATATCAAAGTTGGGAACATTATCTTGATATTCAGTTCCGGCTGCTTCGAGAAGACTATGTAGGTCCCCTTCGTGAAGGCATATCAAACTATGTTGAAGGACCACATGTATCTAGAGGAACAGAGTTGTACGTATACCAAGGAGTAATGCTCGGAGGGCCTGTTTGTCTCAATTCTCAAATAGGCTTTGATCTATGGTTTGATGCAAATGGACTAAAGGATGTAACTTGGGAGTATACAAAGCGTCTGATCGATGGATCTCTTTTGTGCCTTTCAACTGATGATTTTGATAGCGTTATTTTCGTTACAGTTGCAGACCGGAAGCCTAATTTGCTGAGTAAAGGCATCGTAACTGTACAGTTTGAAGGAAATACGAACGGTTTTCAACTAAACCCTCAAGCTGTCTATACAATGGTTGAATCTGTAGCATACTTTGAAGCTTATCGCCATGTCTTGGAAAGGCTTCGAGCAGTGAGTACCCTTGATGAAACACAAATGATCCCATTTAAGCGATACATAGTGGAATGTAAGTTTGATGCAATTCTACCTCCAACATATGTTCAGCATATGCCAAGACCTGTCTTTGACCTCCAGGGAATAGTGAAAATGAAAACCAAGACATCCACAATAGTAAATCTTAATAATACGTCTAAATGGCCTGCTGCAGACAGCACCGATTTAGATTTTTCTCAAATGGAAGCTTTGAAAGCAGCGCTAACACAAGATTTATCTGTGATTCAAGGGCCACCAGGTACTGGAAAAACTTACATAGGTATTAAAGTTGTCCAAACTTTCCTTTCCAACAAGAAGTCTTGGGATCCTAAAAACCTGTCACCGATTCTAGTAGTTTGCTACACATGCTTTAGATCAGTTCTTGGAAGGCATTCGCTCGGCAAATGTTAATGGAAGACAACCTATTGTAACAAGAATTGGAGGTCGATCTAAAACTGAAGAGCTAAAGAGTTGTGTGCTGTATGAGAAAGTCAGCTTGGCTAAAAAAAGGAAAACAATACCGAGATCAGTTTATAGGCCCTATTCAGATGCCCGAAAAGTGATGGTTCCTCTCAAAAATCGAATCATCCAATGTTTGAGCTCAATTCAGCATTCCCGAAATCGATTATTAAGAGCTGAGCAACTAGAGCCGGTAATGCACGATCATCACTATTCTCAGCTGACTGCTTTGACTCTAACAAAACTTCCTCTGGAAGTTTGGCTTGGAATACGATTCCTAGTTACTGTACAAACAGAAGAGGAAGAAACTGAGAAAGTGCAAACAGACTTTCACAACACAACAGAAGAAACATTCGAAACCTATCAGGATGAATTAATCCATTATGATGACAATGAAGTCCAGCGGATTCAAGACGATCGCCTAGTCGACAAAGACAACAAAGTTTTGTTTCAGATTCCTATGCACTATCGTTTTGAAGGAGATTTTTCTAATTCTGATTGTGAAGAAACTGGAGAAAGCAACGATGGCTGGAAGGTAGTCCAAATGAGTAAGAACAAAAGAGAAAGATTGATCGAACACAACTTATCTTATGGTTTGAAGGCGATGGAAAAAGAGGAAGTTGACTCTGTGATGAATATATGGTCTTTAAGCAAGCAAGAAAAATGGACATTGTATTTGCATTGGAGAAATAATTACATTGAGCTCCAAAAGAAATTGCTGGAAGAATATTCGGACAGATATAAAGATTCTTGCTCGGATCTTCAGAAAAGAAAGCAAGACCTTAATCTTTCTGTTGTTGCTGGTACTGATGTAGTTGGCATGACTACCACAGGAGCGGCCAAACACAATTACATAATCAAAGGTATTAGACCAAAAATAGTCATTGTTGAAGAAGCGGCAGAAATTTTTGAAGCCCACATATTCGCATCTTTGGCACCAAGTGTTCAACAGCTGGTCTTAATTGGTGACCATGAGCAACTACGTCCGAAGCCAACCTACTATGAACTCGAGAAAAACTATAAACTTGATGTATCCCTATTTGAACGATTGACCAAAAACAAGTGCCCAGTCAAAACATTAAGTATTCAACACCGAATGCGGCCCGAAATTGCAAGCTTGATCACACCTACAATATATCCCGTGCTATATAATCATGTGTCTGTTGAAGAGTATGACCACATTCAAGGGGTCGATAAAAGCCTCTTTTTTATAGCACATACGGAATTAGAACTTTCAAGCAATTCTGATAATAAAAGCCACTCAAATCGCCATGAAGCAATGTTTTTAGCAGCATTGTGTGAGTATTTTATCAAACAAGACTACGATGTATCCCAAATTACAATTCTAACGCTTTATTGAGGACAACTTTTAGAAATTAAAAAGCAACTAACTCAAAAAAGTATTGGTGTTAGAGTTGCAGTTGTGGATGATTTTCAAGGAGAAGAAAATGACATAATTCTTTTATCATTGGTACGAAGTAACCTAAAGCAAAACATAGGATTTTTGGGTATAAAAAATCGCATTTGTGTGACTCTTTCACGAGCAAAGAAGGGGTTATTTATCATTGGAAACAAAGAAATGCTCCGAGATAAACAGAAGACTATCTGGCCTGAAGTGATATCAAAACTTCAATCGATCGATAGTATTGGAGATTCACTTCTCTTGCATTGCCCCATTCATCGTGATCAAACAGTTGAAGCCAAGTTTGCTAAAGATTTTCTTAAGTGTCCCGAAGGTGGCTGCCTTAAACAATGCAACACGCGTTTGTCTTGTGGCCACGTTTGTCGTTTATTCTGTCACCCTTATGACCGAGAGCATATCAAGTACAAATGTCAGAAGCCATGTCCCAAAACATTAAGTTGTGAACACAAATGCACTAGAAAGTGTTACGAGTGTACACCAAATTGTCAACCATGCTTAGTGCCAGTACCTAAGTTCTTGAAAGAATGTGGACACACCGTAACTGCACAATGTTCCACAGCTCTAAGTGAGATCAATTGTACAGCACAATGTGAAAAACTTCTAGCGTGTAGACACCAGTGTCAAAATGAATGCTTCATGATGTGCACTGTGAGATGCCGAAAACTTGTTCAAAAAGATTTGCCATGTGGACATACAGTTGAAACCATGTGTTGTGTTGCAGAGCCTATTTGCAGTGAACCTTGTAGCGAACTACTTGACTGTGAACATACCTGCTCAGGTACATGTGGGCTTTGTTTTCAAGGCCGCCTACACATGCAGTGCCAGTCAGTTTGCGAACGTCTATTGGTGTGTGGTCATAAATGCAGTTTCCCTTGCTCCTTTAACTGCCCCCCTTGTACTCAAAAATGTGCAACGTTTTGTGATCATAGCAATTGCCCAAAACAATGCTTCGAGCCTTGCGATACTTGTCAAGAACCTTGTGAGTGGTCATGTCCTCACCAGACATGTACTAGACCCTGCGGAGAGCCATGTAATCGAAAGCCTTGTGATTACCCGTGCAAGAAGCTTCTGGAGTGCAGCCATGAATGTATTGGGTTATGCGGAGAACCATGTCCCAAACTTTGCCGTATCTGTGACAAAGAAGAAGTTACAGAAATACTTTTTGGTGGAGAAGATGAAAAAGATGCTCGATTTGTTGCATTGCCAGATTGTAAGCCACTGCACATTATTGAAGTATCAGCTATGGACCAGTACATGTCAATGAAGAACGAATCGGAAGAGATTAGTGTAAAGAAGTGCCCGAAATGTTCAACACCAATAAAAACGTGCCTCAGATACAGTAACAAAATTAAATCTTCCCTACAAGACATTAAGGAAATTCAGAAACTGCAACAGTCAAGAAGTCAGAGTTCTGAAAGTCTGAAAGAACAATTTAAAAATGCTGTGGAACTGGTGAAAACATCCGCTAACTATCAATTTATAGGTGATGAATTTTCTATGATTGAAAGGAGAGTGTTTTCTACAAAGCCAATTTTATATCCAGGTGTTATTCAAGCACAACTTACCATATTGCCTCATATTGTAAAGGCAATCGACGTTATTTCAGCACCTAGCAGCGATTTATTCGAATCAAGAATGGAACTATTCAAGCAACAATTAAACACTTTAAAACAATTTGTTGCTCATTTAGATTATCTCTCCGGACAGCAAATCTCAGATGCAGAAGCCGAAATTCGAAAACTCACACTACTAGCACGCTTAACTGATTTCCAGATAAAAGCTCAAAGGAAAGAAGTTGTTCTCCTTCCCGAGGATCGCAACTTAAGCGAAAAAATCTTACTAGAGCTACAAGAAAGTGGTAAAAAAAAATCAAAGATAACTTCCGATAATGAAAAGATTATAACAAAGTCTTTACAGTCTCTCTGTAAAAAGTATAAAATTGATGCCTTGACAGAAACTGAGAAACTTGAAATTGTGAGTGCAATAGGTCTTTCAAAAGGCCACTGGTTCAAGTGCCCTAACGGGCATTTCTATTGCATTGGAGAGTGTGGAGGAGCTATGGAAGCAGCCAAATGCCCCGAGTGTCAAGCAGATATTGGAGGTGGCAACCATCAACTACTAGCCACTAATCAGTTGGCACCAGAAATGGATGGAGCCACAGCTGCTGCCTGGTCTCAAATGGCCAACTTGGAAAACTTTGATCAAGAAGAACTCGCACGATTACAGCTTGCCGACTAGATTTTACCAGCACTACAAGTACAAAACAAAATTGTGTGATGTTGTCTGTATAGATGTCATAATTATTTTTTGTTGCTGTTTTAGCTAGTTTTATTCATTATAGATCTAGTATGTTAGTTTTTAGCTTAAAAATATGTTTGTTTGTAGCCACAGTTACATGTACATACATGTGTTGCTTTGCACTGAGTTGCAGTCTGGAGATGGGTGGTCATCCTCCATATAATTTATATTTTACTAAAACCTGTTTAAAAATTGTTTATTGTTTATTAGCACATGCAGTTAACAGTTAACTCATTAATTTAACTTCTTGGCAATCTCTTAGATATATCTAATTTTCTTGGCCTGGAATAACCTGAACTTTGTGACTAGAGATATCTTATAATTATAGCTAGTAGCATTTCACTATAAGCAAAAATTAACTAGAACTCTAATAGTTTAATAAGAGTGGTTGGAAGTGTACAGAAATTAAAAAGGAAGCACTACAATTATACATCTGTAGATGTCTGTCTATGTGCAGGTGGTGCAATAAGTAGCTAGATCATAAAACCATGGGTTTCATGTGGCTTCTTGTAACTTCAGTAGAGAGACCCCAGGAGCCTTAAGATTGTACTAGGTTTGTTGCTCTATAATATTATAGGTGTCTATAGACTGTTGAGGTATCCAAAGGTTTCTTTCTTGCACACCACAAGGTGATAATAGTATTCAAGATGATAACATTATTCAGTATCAGATGTATTACAGTGCATGTATACATGTATATCTAGCTACTAATTATTATGGCTCAATATAGATAATAATTATTATTCATTACTATTTCCAGCTATGCTGCTGTTCCTGGAGCAAACAATTGTTGAGAAGCAGCTTCTATAACAAGAAATTGTTAGCCTGATTGGTTTCAGCTGACTTGCCATGATCTGTCCTCACTACTGCATGATATCAGGACATGCATGTAAGAATGACTCAGCGTATGCATACAATTCAGCTGATAGTTTTACATGTAGGTCATAGGATCAAATAGACAATGGGTCACACACAATGTGTGTACACACCTGTCAATTGAAGTCAATTGATTTGAGTGATCCCAGGCAATAGATCAAAAAGTGGTTTAAATACACTGGTAGGTAGCTACAATTACCTCAGTTTGAGGTGATAGTTAGACGAGCTGTTTCGTTAGAGGACTAATTGTACAAAAAATTGAAAAATTGGTTCAAGTATGACCAAGTTATAACAAGAAAATGAGGGCTCAACTCAATGTACATGCATGGTTTGTGAATTTCCCTCACACAATTCAAACATGACATAATTATTTATGGCATGCATTTGAAGTTGTGCCAGTATTCCCAGTATTGGCTGTAGGCTGTATTATTGTAGACTCTATGTACGTGACTAGCAGCTATAGCTGTATCTTAAATAGGCATGCAGATCTTATACAATAGTAGTTCTTTGAAAAGAACTTGGTACAGTACCGCCTGACCTTTGAGGTTCAGGGTAAGGGTTAGGGATATTCATATAGAGCCTATTTCTCTGAATAAAATAATGTAATGATCTTGAAATTCTTGGAACGTGAATATATGCATGTATGCATTACAATGGTACTATCCCTTTCTCAATTGTTTATCTATAAAAGCTTCCTTGTAGAACATGCATGATAGATCTACATGTAGATAGACAACCTGTGCAGTCTACAGCTATAGACTACCGGCCTATTTTAGTCTATATAGAGAGATTAATTCGCTATATCAAGCTATAGATAATAACTAAATTTCAGCTTGGCAAAGAATGTTTACAAACTAAAAAGACAACTACTGGTATATTTACAGTTTCTTTTCTGTCACAAGTCACAGGTTAGTATTCTATATAGTTAAAGCCTTTGAACGTTGGATGTATAGTCTGTGTAAATGTGTCTCTAGCTATAAATCCCATACTATTGTGATAGCTATAGATCTACTACAATTCTATAACTTTCACTGCAGTGTCATGGACGATGACGATTTTGCCTTTCTGGGAGGTATCGAGATGGCTCATGCTCAACCAAGAGGTGCTCAACGTGGTCGACGAGCTGGCAGAAGACAAGGTGGCTTCAGACCCAGGCCGCCACAAAGAGATGGTCATGTCGTACAACAAGGTGACTAGACTGTAACGTACCGCTGGGGTTGCCATGTGCGATTCATGTTGAAATAATTTAACCTTGCGTTTTATTCAACGCGAATGCGGCATGTTGCGGTATGCCACATCAGCGATTTATGTGTATTGTGAACGAGACTATACAGTCAGTAATTTGGCATGTTTTGCCATGCAATTACAAATTACACTAATTATAAAGGATGCATTCCACACTAATTAAAGGGAATTCTATTGATTGCTTGCTGAAATACTTTGCAGCTAATTATGGACGTGGTAATGGAAGGCAGCAGAGACACAGAGGTGGATTTAGAGGTGGCCGAGACTCAGCTAGAAACTATTCAGATGATGACACGGACAGTCAAGGTGAACCATACGGATCATCTGCTCGAACAGGAAGAGGTGGTAAATTCAAGAAGAAAGGTCCGCCTGAACACTGCCTTACAAGCGAAAAAATTTCTGAGCTGGCTACAATTGGCACCACCGAAGATTTATTGACGCTGATAAGTCAAAACCAATTTGGATTTTTGAAAGCTTTTCAACACAAAAGATTTTTACAACATAAATTAACTTTGAAACGTTTAGTAAAACTTTTGTTTGATTTGGTCGAGTCTGGCGAAGATGGCCCCTCGTCAAGTGTGCTGTGTGAAATATTGGACCCGGCAAGTGAGTATGCAGCTTTTATATTGAGTGTACAAGGCCTCTTTCAAGCCATTCCCACAGAGACCGAACCAAAGTTCAGGAGAGAAAGCATCGAAACATTTGCCCAGTTTGTCAGAATTGGAAAATTTTGTTTTGAGAAAATCCCTAACAACGCAACT
>VSKX01046772.1_pt1 | contig 22718 bp, 20 predicted proteins | sample 4799481 | NCBI WGS metagenome assembly VSKX01 (sample SAMN12179537, study PRJNA552185) | sponge metagenome | biome: deep-sea hydrothermal plumes; feature: spots directly above weak diffusing fluid; material: sea water; isolation source: sponge from the Swan site of a hydrothermal vent ...
AACAACTTATGATTTATCAAATTTCCTTTTTATTATCAAATGGTTGAAATTTGCATTTTATATAGAATGAAGTTCTATTTGTGTTATCAATTTAAATTTAATTATTTTTCAACCTAATAAAGGTGCGAAACGTGGGTTATCTTAGGAAAGTACACTTATTTCAATGTCAGACGTAATAATTAGTAGTTATCGTTACTGATACTGTAAAATGTATCAAGTTAAGTTGTGCTCAAGCTTGTTAATATAGTAGCTAATTCCAAGCTATTTGAGGCAGAATAATAATGAAAAAATTTACGGGGCTTAGATGTGTTAGTTACTTGTAATCAAGTCTTTAAGCGTAAATTATTACAGATGAACTAGTGCGTGATTATTATATTAGATGTATCAATAGTCTTATACATCATATTTATATGGAGTGTTATTAACAATGTCAAACATACTGCCGTTTAAGAAAAAAAATACAACAGCCTAGCGTCACTAATGGCCCTAATATTTTAATGGAAGACTGTCATTTCGAAAAGAATAAAATTGGAATGTCATTAGGAGATAGAGTTGATGTTGAAATGAGAGGCACAACATTTATAGAAAATGGTATAGGAATAATTGCAGGAGATTTAGATAAAAAATTCCTGCACATTTTACAATCAGCAACAGGTCTTGAGCGATTTAAGTTTGCGGAAGAGATTAGAGATATTTCAAAAGTTGAGGAAACATGCGACAGGGCTGAACTTATATCCAGATCTACTCTTGGTCAAAAGTTAACAAATATAGCTAATGTAGCAACTGTGACTAAATGGTTATCGGATATAATACAGGGTGTATCGACAATCGAACTTGATAAGTTAATCGAAGCAGTCATGGGAGGGTAGTGACCTTTCCGTAATCTTCAAAAACTACGAAAAGAATGTTGGTTTTGGCAATAACAAAATCGATATAAGTGTAAATGCCACCGCGACATACGAAGCTATAAATTAAATTGTCACTAAAACTTCCAGTGAGTTTTCGTATCTTTAGGCTCAAATCCCACAGACAGACAGACAGTCAACTCAACTGTCCACTTCTATCGTTCATTACGGTGAGCGTGACAACGTCTTACTTCGTAAAGAAATCCTAGTAAAGCACCTACTGGAACTGTTATAGCAATCATCACTTTCCAAATTAATGCAGCTTCAGTTGTATCCTTACCTTCCGCTTCATAAGATGCGTAAACTGCACCACCACAGATAATCCCTAAAAAAGCACCAGCTGCAGTACCTAGGATTGTATTGGCACCAGTAAAAACAGCATATCCAAATAGTTTTTTCGAGGTACATTTGCAACCACTATTTGGATTTTCAAATTGAACGTCATCCGTATTATTAGCAGGTATACTGCCGTATCCATTTTGACTTGCTTCTAGTTCCGTTGCTCTGGTGGCCATGTAAATAATCTCTTCAAAATTATTGAGTGATAATTAATCTAAGTTAACAAGTTTTATTAAAGTAAACTAATTAACCATTGTTAATCATTCTGTTGCAATCACTTAGTTTTGGTGGCATTTCACTTAATGACTTTCGAATAAATAATTTAGAAAATTGAAGGGAAGAACCTTTCCCTTTACTGCTCAAGAGTAGAGGGAAATGATTCTTGGGTTTAGGTGACTTCAATACAGCTACCTAACTTGAAGTTTTGTTATTATTTCAGTTAAAAATAATAACCAAAGTTAATATTAATTCGCTTGCTCACTTTCCCGTCACCAACCATAGAACCACCAACAAAAGGTTGGTTCTTGGCAATAACAAAATCGACATATGTGTAAAGACCACCAGAAGTGATGCCAACGCCAGTGACATTCATAACGGTATCTTTTTGAGCTGAAGGCTTGTCGGTAACTAATGAATAATCATTATAAAAAGTCAGGTTTGATATTGGCCCAATATGAACCGGTAGATTGTAAGCTACATTCGCCATATAGCTGATGGCTTCAGACGGAATAGAATCATAAAAATGATAGGCTGCGACTACGATACGATCAACATCCATACCGTCGACATCATACTTGTAGTCGGTCAACTGAAGCTTAACGTTCCAGTTATCATAGTTGATCACACCATGCAGAGCGGCGGCTACATTATCACCATCAATGCCGTTTTCGATGTCTAATTGCCCTGCTTGCAGCGATAAACCAAGCTCCAAGGCAACATTATCAAATTCAAAGTCATGCGTGTATCGAACATTGAACGTGTTGGTTTCAGCGGCAGAATAGCCAACACTTGGGGCATCGTTGATCCCTTCACTCGGTAAACGAATACCGACAACATCGTATGAATAACGATCGGTACGGTTGGAAACATAACCGTCTAATCCGCCGAGTGCGTCATTTTTATAAAACGCCAGATCAAATCTATTTTTATCGCTCTGATACGTGTAATTAATGCCGAGGTCATAATCATCTTCAAGCCCTGTATAGAAGTTAGAGCTGAAGAAGTAGCTGTTAGACGCCCAAGTTAAGATGCCAAAAGGCACTTGCGTGATACCAATTTTAGCTTGTTGTTTATCATCAAAATTGTAACCGACCCAAGCATGGTGAATGGCGTTCATGTATTCGTACCAGCGGTACTGGGCTGAAAAAAGGATGCCATTTGTTTTGCCGTCAACATCGAGACGAAATAAGTCGAAATCAAAATCGCCACCTCGATGTTGATTATCAGAATCATAGTTCTCATAGGAGTATTGAAAACGAGTCGCACCGCCAAATTTAATGAAGTCGCCAGACTCTGGCGTAACTTGTTCTTTTTCTTTGGTGGATTCTAATTGCTCGATACGAGCTTTGAGGGCATCTATCTCTTCATCTACTGGTTTAGCGAAAGCATTAGCAGTCAAAGAGAGCGCTATACATAAGGTTGCAGCTGAATTGCGAATCATCATTTATCCTAGAAAGCATTTCTAGTTGCATTAGACCATTGCAAAACTTAACGCCCGCTTAATCGCTTGCGGTGATAAAGCGTTACTTTTCGATATTCGTGAGGATAAAATAAATTGCTTGATGACGGTGTATTGATTTATTTAGCTTTATTGACGCCATAAACTTGCATTGAGTGTTGCTTACCTTTTAATTTTATTTGTCCAAGATCGTTAAATTGAAAATCTTGTTGTCGCATGTCAATCCTCATAGCAACCGCAGCAGAAACTAGTAATCGTTGTGATAATGGACCACATTGATCTTGGAGTCGTGCCAACGTATTCAGTACGTCACTGAAAAAGCTAATTTCTTGTTTTTGCACACCGACAACGGCTGTTACAACTTGTCCACAATGAACGGCCGCTTTAAATTGCGGTACAAACCAATAACGTCCGTTAATTTCCAAAAGCATCCGCTAATAAACGCGAAGTAAATTGAGTTTTTAGATAAAAACCTCTGGGGTTGGTCAACTGTATACTGCCATCTTCAGCGATGCTTTCTGTGAGTGTCGCGCTGTTTGCGGCTTTGGGTCTTAGTTGTAATATTTCACCGTGTCTTGCTGTCACGTTAGCGACTTGGCCAAGGGCGATTAACTCCATGATTTCTTCCCAATCTTGCTTAAGTTGAGCAAGCTGGTTTACATCAGGCTGCCACATGAAAGGACTACCAATTCGCCGCTCTCCTACAGGAATATCTCGTTCGCCTTCAATCGGCACCCAAAGCACTTGTTTCAATTTATGATAAAGCACGCTATCAAAAAAGTTTAGACCACTGATATTGAGGAGAGGAGCAACAGTGACAAAAGTAGTCTCCAATGGTTTGCCATAAGAGTTGATTGGAATCGTTTTTAACTCAACACCTAAATGAATAAAATCTGGTTCGGATTTTGAGCCCGCATTAGCTCCTAATTCATGCTCAATGAGTTGTCCTACCCAACCTTTATCACGTCGTAAGCTTAAAGGCACTTTTTGAGCATTAAGCTCCGCAAGTTGAGCAAATGTTAAGCCTGCCATTGAGTCTGCTCGCGCTAACAACTCTTCGATACTTTGGGGTGAAGATTTCATTGAGTCTCGTTATACCATTTGCATAATGTTAAGTATGTTAACAATGAAGCAGTGGAATACCAATCTTGCTCGTCTCCAATATTCAAAGGTACATGAATAACTTACGAGTGGTTAAAAAGTAAACGATTATAGTTGGAGTGTTTTTTAAAGAAAGAGAATGGGTTAATTTTACGAATATACAAGCAGTTAACGGCTAAATGATTGTTTATTTTTAGAGACACTAAAGTTATTCTAATTTTTCCCTTACCTTTCACACATAGTTATCCACAGAAAATTTGGATAACTTTTACTTTTTACACCATATAGACCATAAAATCACATCGGTCAATGCGATTTACTTATATTTTATCGCTAAATCAAAAAAAATAACTGATGTTTGTGTATATGTTTAGCTTGATATTTTGGCGTGTAAAGATTTACTACGAGCAGGTTAAATAATGAGCGATTTAGGTTTGATCTTTATTATTTACACTTGTTTTTTTAATTAAGTTATTGTATTTAAGTGTTTAATTATTTGTTTTTTGTGTAATTATTTTTTGATTTTATTAGCGTTTTTGACAAGTTATTGAAGTTTGAATTGAGTTGCAAACATACATATCCACAGATTTTGTGGATAACAGGAATTTAAAATCCTATTAATGTTGATAACTTTTAGATTTTTACATATTTATCCCAAAAACCGATGAAAGCAAGATTTGCTGCCGACCAAGCTTTATGAAACAATCAGTTTATATATTTGTAATATAATTGGAGTCCATGTGATTGATAGCGACGGTTTTCGCGCAAATGTGGGCATCATTATCTGTAACAAAATTGGTCAGGTCATGTGGGCCAGAAGATTTGGGCAGCATTCATGGCAATTCCCACAAGGCGGGGTAGATGAAGGTGAATCTATCGAACAAGCCATGTATCGAGAATTGCATGAAGAAGTTGGACTATTGCCTGAACACGTTAAAATTTTGTCAATAAGTCGATCTTGGTTACGCTACCGTTTGCCCAAACGACTTGTGAGACAAGATCGTAAACCTGTTTGTATTGGCCAGAAACAAAAATGGTTTTTGTTGCAACTTGATGATCATGAAAGTGTGATAAACCTTAATGCTTCAGGACATCCGGAATTCGATGACTGGCGTTGGGTGAATTATTGGTACCCAGTAAGACAGGTTGTGTCCTTTAAGCGAGATGTGTACCGAAAGGTTATGAAGCAATTTGCACCTGCTGTGTTATCTTTCCAGCAAAAAAGTGGACATCATACTGGCTGGGGAAAATAAAAGAGTTACTTTTCACATTAAATATATACCTGTAATCGAGCACTTTCATTGATTACGGATATTGATGCTAAAATTATTAGCACCGAACTAAAGCGATAAGTTGAGAGGAAATTGTATTTTAATGGCCAAAGGATAGCGCCAATAGGAGACAACTGTTGTTAAACACGCTTAAGAAAATAAGCCAAGAAATGGCCTCCTCTCAAAACTTTGGGCAGGCTTTGAATATTCTGGTAACTGGAACAAAGTTAGCTGTGAATACTCAATGCTGTTCAATTTTCATGCTTGAGAAAAATCATCTAGTGTTATCGGCTACTGATGGTTTGAAACAATCAGCAGTGGGTAAAGTAAAAGTACCTCTTTCTGAAGGCATCATCGGGCTCGCGGCGGAGCGGGAAGAACCGGTAAATATTGCTGATGCAAAGTCACACCCTCGCTTTAAATCATACCCTGCGGTCAAAGAAGATAATTTCCGGGCTATTTTATCTGTTCCAATTATCCATAAGAAACGAGTATTAGGCGTTATTGCTGTCCAGCAAACCGAGCCACGTCAATTTACTGAAGATGAAGAAGCGTTCCTGATCACCATTGCCGCACAAGTATCACAGGCTATTGGTGGCTTAAAGCAAAAAGAATTAGTGAAAGCTTCACGCAAGCAAGTGTTATTCGAAGGTGAGTCAGCTGCCTCAGGGATTGCCATCGCGCCAGCGCTAGTGCTCGGTGGACAAATAACCATAGAACAACCAGATGTTCCAGCTTTAGATATGGATATCGAATACCAACGTTTATGTGCAGCGATAACTCGAACTAAAGCCATGCTCGATGATGTGTCTCAACGTTTTGATAATGAAAAAGATGAAGAAGTATTGTCAATCTTTACGGCGTTAAAGTTATTACTAGACGATGCGAGTTTGGGTGGAGAGTATGAGCGTGAAGTAATGCTGGGCTGGAGTGCTGAGTCTGCAGTGAGTCGAGTTTCAATTAAGTTTATCCAACAATTTTCAGCGATGGATGATCTTTATTTAAAAGAACGAGCGAGTGATATACGAGATTTAGGTCAGCGGGTATTGAGACAGCTGATTGAACCCGGCCGTATGAAACTTGATTCTGTCGACCAAGTAATATTAGTCACTCGCGAGGCTGATGCAACGATATTAGCCGAATTCTCTAGGCACAAGCTTGTGGGCGTTGTGACAGAACTTGGTGGGGTTAACTCTCATGCTTGTATTATGGCAAGAGCGTTAGGCATCCCTGCGATTGTAGGTGTCGATCAACTGCTTTTAGCCGACATTGATGGTAAACAGCTGATCATGAATGCGCATCGAGGGCAGCTTTTATTATCACCAACAAAAGCAGTGTTAAAAGAGTATCGAGATTTATTAGGTGCGGAACAAGTATTAGAAAAAAAATACCTTGCTGAATTATCAGAACCAGCGGTTACCATTGATGGAAAAAAAGCACATTTATACATTAATGCGGGTCTGCTGAGCGGCATTCAAAATGAAATGGTTCGCGAAGCCGATGGCATAGGCTTATACCGAACTGAAGTCCCTTTTATGATGCAACCTAGATTTCCAAGCGAATCAGAACAGGTTGAAATTTATAAACAAGTATTGGATGCCATGCCAAATAAGTCCGTCATCATGCGAACGCTTGATATTGGTGGTGATAAAGCATTACCGTACTTTCCTATCAGTGAAGATAACCCCTTTCTAGGGTGGCGTGGTATTCGTTTATCACTTGATCATCCTGAATTATTATTGATTCAACTAAGAGCAATGCTGCAAGCCGACCAAAATCGAGGACAGCTGCAAATCTTGCTCCCGATGGTGAGCCAGTTAAAAGAAATTGATTTATCGCTGAAATATTTAAAAAGAGCCCATGAAGAAGTTCAAATAGAAACAGGTCAGAGTTTCGTTCGCCCAAAAATAGGCGTCATGATCGAAGTGCCAAGTCTGGTGTATCAGCTTGATCAAGTGGCACAGCGAGTGGATTTTATCTCAGTTGGCAGTAATGACTTAACACAATATTTGTTAGCAGTAGATCGTAATAATCCTAGAGTAAATGATTTGTATGACAGTTATCATCCTGGGGTATTGAGAGCGTTGCAACGGATTATGCTAGACAGCCGTCAGCATCAGTTAGACGTGAGTGTATGTGGAGAGTTGGCCGGCGAACCTTTTGGCGCGGCTTTATTGCTCGCCATGGGTTGTGACAAGCTCAGCATGAACCACGGCAGCATTCCAAAGGTTAATTACATGCTGCGCCGTGTTAATTTACACGAATTACAGAATATTTTACGTCAAGCTCTCAAGCTTGATGATGGTTCTCAAGTGAGAAAGTTACTGCGTGATTACTTTAATCAGCAAAATATTGATATGATTTAGAATTATTTGTTGAATCGTCATGATTCAGTAAAAAACACCCACTTTTTTACTTGAGCACGTTATTAGCAGCACTTTATTGTAATTGTTAACACTACCAATAGTTGTTGTGCGGAGAGACATCTTGGACAGTTTATTTATCATTATTGGCGGGTGCATGATCTTAGGCACGCTTGTCGGCTTTATGGCCGGTTTACTTGGTATTGGTGGCGGTTTAATTGTTGTGCCAGCTCTGTTATACCTTTTGCCTCTTGTCGGTATTGATGAACAATATGTGTTGTTGCTTGCAATCGCAACGTCGTTAGCCAATATGGTATTAACATCGATGTCAGCGGTCGCCGCACATCATCGGCGTAATAACATTTCTTGGGATTCGGCAAAAGTGCTTGTACCGGGTGTCATTATTGGTGCGATATCTTCTGGTACAATTGCATCTTTAATTCCAGCCAATCATCTTCAGCAGTTATTCGCCGTGTTTGTTATTGTGATGGCTGTAAATATGGCAAGACCCGTCAAACCTAAAGCGCAAGAGTTATGCTTGCCTGCCAAATGGAAACTATTTGGCATTACGGCTGTCATAGCTGCGATTTCTGGCATGTTAGGTATTGGTGGTGGAGTGATGTTAGTGCCTTTATTGTGCTTTTTTGGATTTAAAATGCATCGTGCAGTTGGATTATCAAGCCTTATGGGGCTTTGTGTCGCAAGCGCGGGCAGTATTGGCTATGTCATTGCTGGTTGGAATGTTGAAAACTTACCTGAAGGTACGTTGGGATACATTTATCTACCGGCACTTTTCGGCATCGCCATTACCTCAATTTTAATTGCTCCTCTAGGAGTAAAAGCGGCTATGACTTGGCCAACGGCAACACTTAAAAAAGTATTTTCTGTATTTTTAGTCTGTATCGGCCTTGAGCTTGTATTTAGCTCTTTCGGCAGATAAGTTAGAATTATACCATTCGCATTAATTAGTTATTCATTAAATGGACATTTTATGGCTTTGGAATTCCCTCATATAGACCCGATCATGGTGCATTTAGGCACATATGAAATGTTTGGTACCACTTTTGAACCTGCTTTGCGTTGGTATGGTTTCATGTATCTTATTGGCTTTTTAGCGGCCATGTTTTTGCTGAATAGAAAAGCCGATCAATCCAATGGTATTTGGAATAAAGAACAAGTTTCAGACTTGCTTTTTTATGGCTTCCTCGGGGTAATCTTGGGTGGGCGAGTCGGTTATGTGCTGTTTTATCACTTTGATTTTTTCCTTGCCGACCCTTTGTATTTATTCAAAATTACCGAAGGCGGCATGTCATTTCACGGTGGATTGATTGGTGTGGTTACTGCGATGTTTTATATTGCATGGAAACAAAAACGCCACTTCTTTGCCGTCGCGGATATGGTTGCTCCTGTCGTACCGATTGGTCTTGGTGCGGGTCGAATTGGTAACTTTATCAACGGCGAGTTATGGGGCCGTGTCAGTGATGCACCTTGGGCAATGGTATTCCCTGGAGGTGGGCCATTAGCGCGTCATCCTTCACAGCTGTATCAATTCGCTCTAGAGGGCGTTGCGTTGTTTATATTATTGTATCTGACGAGTAAGCGTACCAATAAAGTCGGTGCAGTCTCTGGTATGTTTTTACTGGGCTATGGCATCTTCCGTATCATTGTCGAAACTGTCAGAGAGCCTGACTCGCAACTCGGTTTTTATCTCGGCATCTTTACGATGGGGCAAATGCTGTCAGCACCAATGATCTTGTTAGGGCTTTATCTTATGTTAAGAAAACAAGGGCAAAAGTAATGCAACAGTATTTAGATCTTTGCCAACGAATTATCGATGAAGGCACATGGATTGAAAATAGCCGAACAGGTAAGCGTTGTTTAACCGTAATAAACGCTGACATTACTTACCATGCTGATAAGAATGAAATGCCGCTCGTTACGACTCGTAAAAGCTTTTGGAAGGCTGCAATTGCAGAATTGCTAGGATATTTGAGAGGTTATGATAACGCAGCTCAATTCCGTGCGATTGGTTGCAATACTTGGAATGCTAACGCCAATGACAACAGTGATTGGCTGGCTAATCCTCACCGAAAAGGTGAAGATGACATGGGGTTTGTATACGGCGCAGTAGCGAGAAATTATCCTAAGCCTGACGGTGGCAGCGTTGATTTGATTAAGCAAGTTGTAGATGATTTGTCCAAAGGTATAGATAACCGAGGTGAGATAATCACTTTTTATCATCCGGCTTCGTTTCATCTTGGGTGTTTAAGACCTTGCATGTTCCAGCACCAGTTTTCAATATTGGGTGATACCTTATATTTGAACAGTTATCAACGCAGTCAAGATGTGCCCCTTGGTGGTAATTTTAATGCAGTACAAGTATTTGCATTATTAAAGATAATGGCACAAATCACAGGATTAAAACCGGGTAAGGCTTATCACAAAGTTGTCAATGCACATATTTATGAAGATCAGCTTGAGCTGATGCGTGATGTGCAACTTAAGCGTGCGCCAATGGCCCTGCCACAATTGCACATTAACCCAAAAATTCAGTCTTTTGAAGATCTTGAAACATGGGTTACATTAGATGACTTCGAAGTGACTGGTTATCAGCACCACGATGCAATTAGCTACCCGTTTTCGGTATAACAAGCATGGATTAACTCGTTAGTATTAGGCAGGGTTTGAATAAATAATAATAAAAAGGACTTTTATGAAATTGCAACAATGGACTATCGTGAGCGTCATATTATTGAGCGGCTGTGGCGTTAATTTACATAGCGGTTTTATATTTGATATCCCTGTCGATCCGACCATGATTGAATCAGATTTTGAGTCGTCTGCCGAGCTTGCAGGTTCTGGACACAAAATAACAGAAATTTGGTCAGCACTGTCAAAATCAGAAGGTACAATTCGGTGTAAAAAACTGAGTCAACTTTATGTGATGAATACTGATGAGACTCGTTATTATGCGAGTTGCAACAAAAAAAAATGAAATACATTTTGCATGAAAGTGATGATGGCTATCAGGTTAAGATAGTAAAAAACAAACCCAGTTTTCTTTAACTACAAATCAAGTGTTTAGACTTAAATAGAACAAAGCGACAATTTGTCACCTTGTTTATCAATAAATTATCAATGAGTTATGTCAATGATGTTCAATTACAAGCTGAAGTTCATATTCGCCATTAACCAAAATTTCTGAGTATCTGTCGCTAAGTCATCAGCATTATAGTCTGCGTATTTGGCTAATAAAGTCGTTGTTTTATGGATTTTATAGCTCGCGACTAAATCAATTTCGCTACCGTATTTTTGGCTGCCTTCAACTGCATCAAACTGATGATAGAAACCAACAACTTTTACTGGGCCGACTTTAGTCGCTAGCTTTGCGTAGTAATCCATTACACCTGTTTTAGGTGTGCCTAAGAACTTATCAGCAAAGCCTTGGAACTTATGACCTGTAGCTAAAGGCGTTGAGAAGCCATATTGTCCGTTATCACTACCAAGTTGCTCTAAACCTAGAGTGACATTAAACATGGCTACTTTCATTGTGCCATCGAGCGCGTAGTAGTTAGTGTCGAAATCACCATTTGATTGAATAGCATAGCTAGCATGCGCTTTTAGTAAGCCAAACTTGCCGTTGTAATCGATACCATAAGTGTCGTTTGAGTTCGCCCAGTTTTCATCATCTAAGAGGTATGCAAACCCAGTGAGCTTATGATCTTTGTTTAATTGATAATGTGCGTTAACGAAATGGAAATCACCGTCAAGACCACGCTTTGGACCATCAGGGCCAAAAATTCGGCTCACATAATAGATGTAACTGTAATCGACTGATAATGCATCATTAAAGGCGTATTGTCCGCGAATACCGTCATAAGTTTGCTCGTTTTGTCTCCACGCAACGCCACCAACAAAACGCTGATTACTCAGATTGATTCCTTGACGGCCTAAAGTTACTGCAGTGCCATCATTTTTATAGCTAAGGTTTAACTGATTTAAACTTGTGCCAGTAGGATCGGCAACAACTGGATAATGAGTGTTCGCGTTATAGCCTGAAGCGTTGTTGTAGTCTTCAGCGCCAAACCTTGAAACGTTATCCACTTCGGCGTTCAAACTGAAGTGACTAACTTCGCCACTTTTGAAGCTAATGCGGCTGCGTAAAGTCGATGCTTTCGCATTGTTTGTTTGACCATCTTGGTCAACGTGTTCAAAGCGGTATCTGAAATTTACTTTGGTTTCACTATCAGAAATAAAACCATCATCAGCTGCAAAGGCACTTGTCGCAACGATACTGCTGAGAATCGAAATTAATAAGGCGGATTTTTTAAAGCAAGACAAAGTGTTGTTCATTTTATTACCCTTACAGTGTTGATTTACTGTGGAACCATCCTGAATTTATGGTGTCACTATATGCAGGTTCTAAGCTGATTGGCTTGATAAATGTCAAGGTTCTCTAATATTTTTGGTTAAACCCATTTAGGTTGATTAAATTATGTGATTTAGGTGCTAAATCTTTTCGTCCGACAAACTTAAATTGTACTTATCAGTCCAATAAAAACTGGTAATGAAAACTGGTATGGCAACGATAGCCGGAATAAATGCGAGTGATGAGGCGTGATTATTTTGAATGAGAGATTCTAGTAACAACGGGGTTAATCCACCAAAAAAAGCAAATGCAAAATTATGACAAGTGGCAATACCTGTAAAGCGAACGTTCGTGGGCATAAGCTCAGTTAAGCAGGCTGTGTAACAACCAGAAATAAGTGCAGTGCCTAGAATCAAAGGAATAAAAGCGGCATAAAGATGTATTGTATCTAAACGATTAAAGCTAACTGGTAATAACAAAAAAGCGACACAACTACTACGAATAAGAGCTACACGACCGATAATGTCTGATATTTTTCCAAAAACAATCGCGCCTAGGCTAACGGAGGTAAATACCCATACCGAATAGGAATTGTTTTTATCCCCTAAAGAGGAAGAATAATTTATCATTTCATATAGAGTCGATATACCAACAGCTGGTAGGGAAGCGATAATAATGCCTTTTAATATCTTCTGTCGATGACGAGTAAATAACGTTTTAATGGGTGATGTTGGTTGACGACTTGTAGTGTTTAAAAATGCAGGCGTTTCGGTTAACGTTAAGCGTAAAGATAAGCTAAATAGACTTAAAATGCTGCCAAAAACAAACAACTATCGCCAAACCCAGCTTTGAATTTCAATCGCAGAAAGCGAAGAATTCATTAACCACAGTAAGCCCGAAGCCAATATGTTTCCCGAAGTAACTCCCGCAGTAATTAGGCCTGAAGCTAGACCACGTTGATTTACTTTACTGTGTTCAGCAGCAAAGACGATAGCGCCGGGAACTTCGCCACCCAATGATAACCCTTGGATAACTCGTAAGATCAGCAGACCCACAAGGCCGGTATAACCTGCTTGTTGAAAGTTGGGTAATAATGCGATTAAAAATGTTGAGACAGTCATTAAAACAATGCGTTGGATAAAGCTCGGCTTGCGTCCTTGAGTGTCACCTTTGTGGCCTAACCAAAGTCCGCCTAGTATTCGTGTGAAATAACTAAGAGAGAAAATACCCAGAATGATGAGTAAACCAAACTGCTTTTCAGCTTCAGGAAATAGCACTTTGGCTAACACTGGGCCAAGAAAAATGAGCAGCGCAAAATCGTAGAACTCAATACAAGAGCTGCTTATTGTTATCAGTTTGATTTGTATTTATTTATTCATGATAGAGAGAATTTAGTTAAAAAATAATGCTATCAAAAATTGAAATCAGTAATTATTTTTGAATAATGTTCAGTAACGGTACAGCCATTTTTTTAACCGACCAATGTAGAATCAAGTTGATGTTAACTTAAATTAAAAATGAGAGTCATATTATGATTAAAACTACATTGAAAATAGCAAGCATAGTGGCAGTATTAACGTCAACGTCAAGCTTTGCGGCAGATTGCGGTGTTCATAGTTCTATGCAATTAAGCAGTAAATCAGGCACGTGGCACACCCAAGTTCAGCATTTAAATCAAATTGGTGATGTTGTTTTATTAGGGCCTGATCAAAAGTGCAAGCCGATAAATTCGGAAGTGCCAAATACCGAAGAAAGTGTCCTCACTCAGCAAGTTATCAGCATGAATGTTTCTCCTGATTCGATGTTAACCGTCGGTCATGTACTCGGAGATAATGAAACGTTTGATACATCATTATTGCTTTCAATGGTACAAGTGCCTGAAGAAGGTCAAGCGCATGATTCACCAACTAAAACGTGTATGTTCTATGTGGCAGCAATAAAGAAGGCTAAACCGCTGACACGAGTATTTGAGCTTAATGGCGCACGATGTTCATTTGATAATGACGAAACTAATATGATCTATAGTTTTGGTGCAGAGTAGTAGATCTGGAGCACGATTAACAAGGAAGTTTTTTAAAATTTAATTTAGAAATGATATTTTTACCTCTTTCGCCACGCCAAATAGTTAAAAATTTCTCGAAGCATACGTAATGCTCAGTAAAAGCTAAATTAAGAGATATGCCTTGAATACTCTTTACCTCCCAATGGTCCTCTGTGGATCGTCTTTTTATAGACAAAAATTCATGTGCAGCCTCTTCAGTAGAAAGGCAGTGATAAGAGCTATTTTCACTGGCTATTACTCTTATAATCAGTGCTAATGCTTCCTCTTTGCTTCTAGATCCTAATTGATATGTATAATCAGGAGAAAATTGACCGTTATGTGGAAAAAAAAACTTATTTTCTATGCATTGCGTGCTGCTGGCTTGATTATATCTACCTGCAGCTTCATGAGCAGCTAAAGCTGTTTCTTTTTCGAGTGCATTAACTAAAGCTGTTTCTTTTTCGAGTGCACTAACTTGTTCAAGAAGTTTAGGTTTAATCTTTGGACCATATAGTCTAGTAAGTGGGGCTAAATCTAAATCATCGCCTGTTAAATCAGTGTTTATTGTAATGCCTGAAACCTTCGAGAAAAACAGTTTAGTTTTTGAGTGTTCATGACTGAAAGTACCATCAACCATAGCGTTAGCCTCTAACTCAGATACCTTCACTTTCGAACCACTTAGCTCTGCTGCGAGGTTAGTAATTATCATCAAAACTTTAGCTTTATTTAATATTTGTATCGAAATGTATTGTTGATGAGTTGAACAAAATTTAAGATGAGTATTAATATCAGCATATTCCAGCCGCTGTGTACATACTGAGCAATTCAACAGCAAGGTGTTCAAACTGTGTCTTAAGTTCAAGCTTTGGTTATTGAGTACGCTTTGATCTTTAAATTTTGTTTTGCACTCCCAACATTTTCGCTCGAGTTGAGGTGCGCAGGTTTCACAGACGCTATGGGCCATATACTGGCAAATACCTGTTGAAGTTGGTTTTTCAAAGCAAATCGGACAAAGCTTAATGTTATGATGAGGGAGTATTACTGACCAAATTCGGTCTTCAACTGTGACAGTACATAATTCTAACTGTTGCTTCTTATGTACTTCCTCAATCATCTCAAAAAAGAGCGTCTGACTACCAATAACTTCAGTTTTAGTTAGCATAAAAAATAACTATTAACGATGATAGGCGCTTATAATTTAAACACACTAATGTCGATGAGTCTCATTAAGTTATTTTCACTTTTGACGAGAATGTCACAGTAAGTATACAAATGAAAAAATCGACTAAACTTGTAATAAGTTTAAACTAAAGGACAAACACAAATGGAACTTGGCTCTCTGGTTAATGCTCACAAAGAATTATTCCCCGTTGATACGAACTCAATGACAGCGATGTTAGCAAGAAAACAAAGCTTCATTACGCGTGCGAAACAAGCATTTTCTGATCAACAACTCAGTGATTCCGTCGTCAATACAATGGCATTAGATGATCTATTTGAATTGTGGACAGAACTTGATTACCAAAAAATACAGAAAATGCATAAATGGTATCAACAGTGGCCTTCTCGATTATCAAAAGATCAAAAGTTAGCCGTTATATTTTTTGGCACATTTTCCATCGAGACACTCAATATCAACGTAAGATCAGACTCAGCATTGAAACAAGAGCTGTATTTGCTGTGGCAACGCCATCAAGTGTTATTCAATGCCTTTAGTAAAGATGAAATCTTGAGTTTTATTCATCGAGTGATGCTAATGAGCGAATCTCCTCTCGTGCCAGACATCATAGGTTGTAATGACGACTTAATGTTGAGAGCACAAGCCTATCAACATTACGGTGCCCGCTATAACATAGGGGATGCAGATCAAGAGCAATTGATTAGCGACGCGCAATTGTATTCTCAGTTGATAGTAGAAGATGAAGGCAAGCTTAAAATAGGTAAAAAGAAAGCGCGCTCACCTGAATTAGTCGCAATGATGGCCGATGTTATAGGAACTTATAATCTTTCTCGTCGGTTTCATCGTAAAGTGTTTGGAAAAGAAATTATCAGACCAGATATTTCATACCCTAAATAACAGATATACCGATCTTTATGTACAGGGGAACAGATGTATAGATTACGAAACTCAAAAATTCTCTATGTCAGTATATTGTTTTTGAGTTTCATAATACCTTTTACTTATAGGTCCACACTAATTTTCTTGAAATTTAATTACTGATTGTAATATTAACATGCTAATTTATCGAGTCATTTATTTAATGTTATAACTGATAAAATAATGGGCGGAAAATTAACGTTAATATTTGTTTGACTTTAGTTGTTTATGTATTTTTATTGTAATTTTTTTATTGGCATTATTTAACTTCCTTAATACTTTTTGAACGAATAGCATATATTGGTTTCGTGTGGATTATATTTATTCTGCATATTTACTAAGGTTTAGCCAAAGAGATATATTACTCAGTAGTCATTATTTAATTATGTAATAGTTATACTTGGTTGCGGTTTGACGTCTGTTATTCCTTTAGTACAGTATCGAATATCTTAATCGTTCAATTTTATTTTTGAGTCTAAATTCATTTTTTCTGGTTTTGTTTTATGTTTCATTAATTAATTTTAATTGTTATTTATATGTTTTAGGTATTTATAGTACCCACTTTCATGTTATTCCGTTAATCAATATTGTTTCTTAAAAGTTTTTTATTTTAAAGTTTTCACGATTTTAGAAATCAATATTTAACTTTAAATAATGGTTTTATTTTATTACGGTTTTGTTAGCAATTCTTTAATAAGATCTGCTAATTTTAACATTTTATGAATATTAACAATAAATATTTCTAGGGGAGATAAATAATGGTAGCACCAACAGGTTATTCAACAAGTCCATCGCGGTATGACGGTAAGCATCTAGATGATACGATGATGGAACAATCGGAAGAGAAGAAAAAACTTGACAAAGAAGGAGGTGGACCACGCTATATGGAACAACCCTCAGATAATCCACCGGCATACGCTCCAACAGCAGCTCCTAGAACTTCGCATACTAGTACTAATGGAGGTGTTGATAGACCTCTACATCCTGAACATCAAGCTGGAGCAGATATTAGAAACCAAGGTGAAGTACAAGGTTCAAGTAGACCTAGAAGTAACCAGGGAGAATTATCTCGAGGTAGAATAAGAAAACCTAAACTCAGCGGATCTAATCAAGCACATAAGCCAGTGGTTGTTCCTAACACAAAAACCCAAGAATTCCAAAAGGCTGCAAAGCAAGAATTGCATGAAAGCACTATCGAAAAACATACTAATGACTTCGTTGAGACTATATGCAAGCGTTGTCCTGTTCCTAATAGTGAAGGGCAGTTGCAGTGGGCAAAGCTGATCCCTTACGTAAAGCAACAAACACTGTTGATGATTGGAAATGATGAAATACGAGACGATGACATGTCGGCGGTACAAAAACATCACAAATTTAAACAAGACTTTGTCAATGCATCGAAACAGGGGAGCTTCGATCTAATATTTTTTTCGATGGTGAATGTGCTTAAAGAACACGCAGGTTTGTCAAATAAATTAGCATCGGAATGTTTGATGAAGTGCATTCAATCTGTTTTGTTGACAGCAGAGGATTCAAATCAAAAGCTTACGGCAGATGATCAGTACATTTTGTCAAAATTAAATCATACCTTAAACGAAGTTAGCTATGCTTGTGATAAAACTATTCGTTTGGAAGTCACTGAGAAAGAAGTTAGCACACTAATTACAGAGCTCAGCCTTCATGCTAATAGAATACAACCTGAAGTAACTTCTACTATTGAGATCGGTGACATAGCTTTTCATATATTTAAAGCAATAAATGGTGGGAATGAAGATGCTGCAGGAGAGTCAGTCGAAAAATTTGAAAAATTCTATGAGAGTGCTGCACTCATAGTATCGGAACCTTCAAACATGGGAGAGCTCTCCCCTGAATTTGACACATCGGGAAATCTATCATTCATGATAAATTGCTTGTCTAAATATTTGAGTAATGGAAAAATTTGTGATGGCATTGACAATGCTAAAGCCACAATTTACTTCTACCTTGCACAATTGGCATTCAAAGATTCGAATAACAAAGAAGGTGACCCTTCAATAAAACCTCAAATGAAAGATATTTTTCAAGGTGGGCTGATGCAGTGTTCACATGAAAGTGAACAGCAAACCATGCAGTACGCTTTGATGGAAATAATGGAATGTGATTTTGCAACGCCTGCTGTTACACAATCACCATACTTTAACAGTCAGCGTCGTCCTACCCTTACACCTATGGCAAATCGTGCTCTACATCAAAACTTAACACCACAAGCGATGTCCGGTGTTAAAGGAAATAATGCACTTGAAGATTTTAGTTATTCTTTGAGACGAAATCTACCAGTAGGTCAACCCCCATCGGTTACTAACAAAACCATGCCTATGGTTAAAAGTGGAATTGATTCTACAGAAGCTACTATAAGTAGATTGTGTGTCAGTCATGGCGTAGATCCAGAATCGTTGGATAATAACATTGAGGACGGTTGGAGCCGATTAACGTATCAACTTGCTCAAAAGATCGGAAGTTTTGCTTTATTAGGCAATGAACTTGTAGCACAGGAGTATATTTTTCAAGTAGAATATTCAGGAATTTTTGTTAATCCAAATTATGACGAAACAGGGAAAGTTGATAGGTTACTGAACACATTAATTAATCGTAATCCATTCAATAATCATAGGTTTTTAATCAGTACACTCGTTAAGTTAGGGAAGGTATCAGAAGCGTCTGGCATCATTAATGTTCTTAAAAATAACGGAAGGTTAACAAGTTTAATTCAAGATCCAACACTAAAAAGTACTCGACCTGATAGAGACGTGCCAATTCCAACTGCAATTAAATACGAGATCTATGATACACCAAAAACTGGACATAAAAGACTTGTTAATCAGTTCATGGTTGAAAATTTTGCAGACATGATTGGACTGGTAAAAGGGGAGTTATTGACTTTTGCAGGGAAATTGAAAGCTAGCCATATTATTGGGGGCGGTGTGCATTCAAAAGCAACGTTTGAAATGCAGCCAGCGGATACAAGAGCGAGCGCTTTACTATCAGAACTGGGTAATCAAGTAAGTTTGCAAGGGCCAGCTTTGTTTTTCCGAATTTTACATTGCCTTGAGAATGATGCCAGATACGCAAGAGCTTTTTGCAAATTGGCTCGTGAGCAATTAAGTGTGGCAGGGGTTAGAGAGGAAAACTATCCAAATTAATTGCTATAAGTAATCGCTCTATGAAAGCGGCGATGTTAGCCGCTTGTTTCTATAATTATTATTTAACTTCTTTGGCTGACGTTAAGTAAAGTGGCTCTTCGTCGTTTCATATTGATTATGGGTACTTTCAATTTTTAACATATCAACGCCTCTTGCTCCGCTGTCGGAGCAATGGGGCGATCAATCATTCCTATGTACAACAATAAGCCTGTTTGCTTATCTTTGATTGCAAAAACAAAAGGCGCATCAATTATGATTGAATCAGTAGGTTTTGAAGCCCCTTTAGACATAATCATTCCAGTCACTGACTGTCCGAAGCTGCCTTTCTCATTGACGATAAACAGTGTTTTTTGGACGAATTTTGAAACGGTCACATTTCCTGATTGAGTCATTGCTGAATAATCTGCATTCGAATCAAATAAACTTTTTAATGCAGAATCTTTCAGTGCTGGCAATAAATCAACCTCAGCTTCGACTGCAAATTTAGGCATGATTAATATGAAATCATCATCTTGTTTATAATTGGCATTATCAGTAAATGCTTGAAGAACATCAGCAGAAAACGGTTGTTTGCTTTGAACGTTAGGCTTGGCAATCAACATTTCAAAACATCCTTGATAAGGTATTTTACACACACTCCACCCATTAATATTTAGCGCATAATCTAGGTGTTTTCCCTTGCTTCTGAGCATTGGTATTTCGTTTTTTTCGTTGGATGTAAAATTGAACGTCCAATTAATAGCTTTAAAAGGTATTTCCCAAAATCCTAAAAAACAACAGACATTGCCTATGGTTATATCTGAATCAGAAAGCATATCGTCACTGAGCGCTTCTAGCACTTTGCCTTCTGTTCTATTGCCGACTTCTTGATTAATAGCATTAATTAATGTGCTATCAGTTGGAGTTGAACCCGTATCGGCGAATGAATAGCACAAGGTATTCGGGTAACGCATCATTTTGCTGATGTAGCTAGGGTTAAAATGTGTGTCCGTTGGTGCAACAAAAAAGTTAATACTGGCAATACCTGTTTTACTGATTGTTTGGGAAGAAAAGTAGCTGGTCAAGTGTTCAGTTAGCTGGCGAAAAGGAGTGCCACCTAACTTAATTGATTTGCTGAATTGTTCTTGAGTGTCATGCGCTGCGCCTTCAGCGAGAGAAGCTAACACTGAAATTTGTCCTTGTGGGCAGACGATAATATTTGGGGTTTCATTAGATTTTAGCTTTGGTAACAATGAAACACTAAAACCATTAATTCCCTTAGCCGTTCCTTTTAATAAATCCATCTCACTGTTTGATAACAGCGGCAATGGATTTCGAGTTACTTTTGCTGCAGGGGTTGATTGCCCCGTGATTGCTAACGCAGAATTGTAAGGACGTGAAGGATTGCCTTGGTTAAGCAGAAAGAAGTCATTCATTGCTGGATTGCTGTCTGGTGAGGCTTGAAAGGGTTCAGACACTGGTTGTGACAAATCATAAACAAGATTTTCTGGTCGGTTTTGAAATTTACCTACTTGTTCACAATCTGAGTTTTGACGTTTAAATAAGTCTAAGTAATTGTAGGTTTGATTCTTGTCATCTTCGGTACATTGCTGAGACTGACTAGTTGTTAGTGTTTCAGGTAATTTATTGTTAGATACTAAAGACACAAATATGACTCATTTTTTTGAAGTATTGAAATATAAATACTCAAAATTTCAGTTCAGTGGTAGTTAATCTTTGTTCATAGACTTATCAGACTCTCTTAATGGGAATCGTTGCATTATTAAGCGACCGCAATCAAGTGCTTGTAATCAAGGGTTAAATATCACCTGCCAATAATCACTTTCAGTGTATTGGGCATTGGCTGAAAATGCACTGTGGCCAGAAAGTTTGCCTTGGAATATTAATGTGTATGCAATTTTAGGATGGTTGTTTATTGGATCGGGCATCAGACCACAATTAACAACGGCTAGATCTTTAAATCGAAAAGGCACGAAAGGGATTTCACTCTTTTTCGTAGCGGGCACTTCGAATTGCTCACTGATTTCAAGTAAAGGCTGAGCATGCTTAAAATCAAGTGATGGTGAAGCGATTACCATAATAGGAAGATGCTCAGGTGTTGTTTGTGCGCATCCAGAAACCAAAAAAATAGCGACAAGTCCTGTGATTGATTTCATCATTTAATCCATTAAGTTACTTTGTTGTTCAAACAATAAAATAATCCAGTGGCAAGGTCAATTTTTAAACAGTGTTAAGTTGAATCACTCAACATCATAATCCAGCACTGGCGCGAGCCATTTTTCGGTTTCTGCAACACTCATCCCTTTACGAGCCGCATAATCTTCAACTTGATCGCGTCCTATGTTGGTCACTCCAAAATAACGGGCTTTGGGGTTCGAAAAGTACCAGCCGCTAACCGCTGCCGTCGGGAACATCGCAAAGTTCTCGGTGATGTTTAATCCAATGGTTTCATCAGGCTTTAACAGCTCCCACAACGTGGCTTTTTCAGTGTGATCTGGGCAGGCTGGATAGCCCGGCGCAGGGCGTATGCCTTGGTATTTTTCTTTAATCATGGCTTCGTTCGTCAAGGCTTCATCACTGGCATAACCCCAAAATTCTTTTCGCACCCGTTCGTGCATTCTTTCAGCCAACGCTTCAGCTAAACGGTCTGCAAGGCATTTAATCATAATGGCGTTGTAATCGTCATGGTTGGCTTCAAAACGTGCAACGTGTTCATCGATTCCATGTCCTGCTGTGACGGCAAACCCACCAGTATAATCGTCGATATTTGAATCTTTTGGAGCAACGAAATCGGCTAAGCAAAAGTTGTCATTATCGACTCGTTCAATTTGCATCCGTAAGTGATGTAATTTATGGAGCACGTGTTGACGGTTATCGTCAGTGTAAAGTTCGATATCATCATGATTGACGGTATTGGCCGGAAATAACCCGATAACAGCTTTAGCCGTGAGCCACTTTTCGTCAATGATTTGTGTAAGCATTTGCTTGGCATCATCGAACAGTTTTCTTGCTTCGACGCCGACGACCTTGTCGTCAAGAATTTTCGGAAAATGCCCGTGTAATTCCCAACTTCTAAAAAAAGGTGTCCAGTCGATCCGTTCAACAAGATCATCTAATGGATAATCATCAAAAATGGTAATGCCTAACTGATTTGGTTTTTTAGGTGTGTAGTGTTGCCAGTCAATTTTACAACGGTTGCTACGAGCCTCTTCAATGCTGACAATGGTTTTACGTTTCGCTTGTGATAATCTTTTTTGGCGCATCATATCGTATTCTTGATAGCTCGAATCGATAACGTGTTGGCGCGTTTTATTATTGATGAGTTTACTCACCATAGGTACAGCGCGTGATGCGTCGGCTATGTAAATCGCGCC
>VSKX01002434.1_pt1 | contig 22579 bp, 13 predicted proteins | sample 4799481 | NCBI WGS metagenome assembly VSKX01 (sample SAMN12179537, study PRJNA552185) | sponge metagenome | biome: deep-sea hydrothermal plumes; feature: spots directly above weak diffusing fluid; material: sea water; isolation source: sponge from the Swan site of a hydrothermal vent ...
CCAGATCGCTCTTTCGCTTCACTTTTACTTATCATATATACAAAAATAATCGAAGTAATTGTCACCGCAGTATAAACAAATGCTCTTGCTAGATCTTGATATTCAAGAATAACTGCAGAAGCAAATACAGCAAATACTGCGCCTATTAAAACGAGTATGAGTTTTTTGACATTTAAAGGCTTATCATCCGCTTCGGAACCGTAATACGCGAGTGTCTGTTTCATCGCGAAATAGTGAGCAAGTCCAATAATTAAACCGACACAACTTACACTAAATGCACCGTGCCAACCAATATCTACACCGTAAGCTTCTGTTAATCGACTTTTTATGATCGGAGTAAGTAAAATTGAAACTGTTGACCCTATGTTGACAGCCATATAATAAATAGTGAAAGCACTATCTAAACGAGCATCATCACCTTGAAATATTTTCCTAACCAAATTACCAGCATTGGGTTTAAAAAAGCCGTTACCAACAACAATAACCCCTAATGATACGTATAAGAACCAAGTATTATTTGTTGGAATAGTCATTAAGGCATAGCCAAAACTCATTATAATCGCACCTAAAACCATAGTCCTTTTGGTTCCGAGTACTCTATCTCCTATCCAACCACCTAAAATGGGCGAAACATATATCAGCGCTGCAGCAGCTCCCCATACTAAGTTAGCTTTGGAATCTTCAAAGCCTAACCGCTGCACCATGTAATAAATAATAAGTGCTTGCATGCCATAAAAACCAAAGCGTTCCCACACTTCAATTAAGCACACCGCCATAAACGAACGCTTCTTACTAACTTGTGGTTGAAGTAGTTCTGACATATTCCCTCGCTTGATATTCAAAGCAAATTAGTCCGCAAAGCTCATTCTGATATATGAGCGTATACAGTTAAAATACATTACAAAGTTCTAGGCTATCTATTGATACTACAATATCATTGAATATATCGTCATTAATTCAAATTAAGAATAGCTCTTCTATACAGCCAATATTCAACAAATAAACATAGACTTATGTAAAATTTAGGAGTATTGGGATACGCGTAGAATCTAAAGATGGGTGCTACTATTTAAAGTAGTAAATGCAAAAAAAATATTGTAATAAATCATCAATGCACTTATAAGACATATAGTTATGCCGTTATAAACGATTCAAATATATTTAGTTAGATCAAGTTTTCGAAAAGAGTTTATAAAAGTATTACTTGATACCACAAGTTTGGAAAACAAAACAGAAAGTAGCATTAATTAATATTAAGCAGCTGCAGTATGTCTTTTGAATTTGAGTGGTCTTAAACGATCATGCATTACTTTAACGGTATCAAACTGTCGTAATATTTTACCAGACGATAAAACTAGTTCTGCTGATAATATCATCACTAATGTAGCCTGTATTCCACGCTCAACTGAAAGCACTAGGCAACGATCACTATTATGCTCTAATTTTAATTCAAATACTTTACCCTGCTCACTATAAACACATGTGCTAGAAGCTTCAAAAAACCATGATTTTGGCATTTGAGGCTTTAACATAAAATGTGCAGTTGTAGCGTTTAAAGCAATCTGAACCAGACCAGCTTCCGTGATGGTCAATGAATTCTGCAAACGATCGATTATCTCAATATAATATTCTGCATGTTCTACATCAAAAACAATATTTGAACAAGCATCTGGAATTAGTTGTTTTTTCTTATAAGGTGTTACAAATTCTAATTCAGAACCAAGAGATAAACTTAAAACATCGCTTACATAATCATATTGCCATTGCCAGTCCCTTTTTGGCATGAGTAGCATAATAATTACCTATTTAGTTACATTCGAGAATATAATAGACGATATTTTATCCAATTTCAAAAGTTTATTTAATTTACTTTATTGATCGAAGGATCGTTATTTTCGATCGTTACGATCATAAATAGATCTTAATAATGAATAAGATCTATTTATCATCGATAATTATTACTTTTTGATATAACTTTTTATAATATTACTGATCAGCTTAGGCCCCTGGTAAATAAAACCTGTATAAACTTGTACTAAGCTTGATCCAGCATTGAATTTTTCCATCGCATCTTTACCTGATGATATTCCACCGACACCAATGATAGGAATTAATCCTTTTAATACTGCTGAAAGTTTAGAGATAACCATTGTTGAATCAGCTGTTAACGGTTGACCACTAAGCCCCCCACTCTCTTCTGAATTCTCTAAACCTTTAACTGCATCTCGTGATAAAGTCGTATTTGTCGCAATTACACCATCAAATTTAAACTTGATTAAAGATTCAGCGATTTGTTTAATTTCATTGTCATCTAAGTCAGGAGCAATCTTTAAAGTTAACGGAACGTATTTATTATATTTAGCAGATAGTTCTTTTTGTCTTTCTTTAAGAGATTTTAAAAGATCGTCTAATAAATCACCAAACTGTAGCGATCGTAAATCAGGTGTATTTGGAGAAGAAATATTTACTGTTATATAAGATGCATGAGGATAAACTTTATCCATACAAATTAAGTAGTCTTCTTTACCTTGTTCAACTGGAGTGTCTTTATTCTTTCCAATATTGACTCCAACAATGATATTAGATTTTTTTGCCATCAAATTTTTTACTAAATTATCAACACCGTGATTATTAAATCCCATACGATTAATAATTGCTTGAGCAGATTCAATTCGAAATAGTCTTGGCTTTTCATTTCCAGATTGTGGGCGTGGGGTTACAGTTCCTACTTCTACAAACCCAAAACCCATTGCAGAAAATGCATCAATGGCTTCACCATTTTTATCCAGCCCTGCTGCTAAGCCGACAGGATTTGGAAATTTAATCCCCATTACTTCCACTGGTGATAAAGGCAACACTTGACGATAAAAACAGTTTAATGGAGAGTTCGCGGTTTTACGGAGACTATTGATCGCCAAATTATGTGCTTGTTCAGCATCCAGAGAAAACATAAATTTTTGCGCGATATTATAAAGCATTAGCATTTCCTTAGCCAAAAAAAGCCCCGGCAATCGCCAGGGCTTAATAGATTATTTAATTATTATTTTGAACCTTCACAATGAAGAATAAGTAAATTCAGTTCGCGCAGCGCGACGGAGAACTTAGCAAATTCATGGCTTTGCGAGCTCTTGAAATCAGCGAGCATATAATTCCAACGAGCTAACAAAGCCCCATGCCCTTCAATCCAATCAGTAATGATGATATCTGCACTGCAATTGGTATCGCAACTTGTTAATACTGTTGTAGTTAACGAGCGTTGCTGCCAATCTAACTCTTCGCGATAAGCCGCACGTGCTAGAGCTTGCCAATGGTTAGCAACTGGTTGACCGGTAATCTGTACTAAGAACCAATGCAACTCTAAACGAGCACCTAGTTTAAAATAAGTCTCAGCAACTAGAGGAACTGATTTTCCAGAATTTTCAGCAATTTGTGCAATATCCAATGCTGAGAACAAAGTACTCATACAAGCAACTTCTGTTGCTACGTCTTCAGGTACGTTCTCTTCTAATAATGCTGCTATGTCACTCTTCAACTCAACAACTTCACTTTCAATCAAGTATTTGTTTATACTTGATTTTAATTCTTCAACTACAGGTTTGAAGAATGCAGCTGTTGCTTCAATGCTTGCATTGCGATTGCGATGACGTAAGAACCAACGACATACACGGCGCATACTGCGTCTAAGTTGATGTAACATTTCGCCTTGAACAATTGCTGGTACAACAAAGTTCAAATCAGTAATTTGTTGAACGACTTCATTCAATCCAAACACTTCACGAGCAATTGTGTAGCAGATACCGATTTCAGCAACCGTTGCACCTGTTTCGTCTTGCATACGTTGGACAAAATTCATGCCTAAATTATTTACAATTTCATTCGCTAATGAAGTTGCAATAATCTCACCACGTAGAGGGTGAGCCGCCATTTTATCGCTATAAAGTTCTTGCAACTTCTTAGGGAAATAAGCTTTCAATAACTGACTTAATAAAGCATCTTCAGTGATCTCAGGAGTTACAAACTGCTCTTTAAGTACCATTTTTGCATACGCAACCAGTACTGAAAGTTCAGGACGAGTTAACGGTTTACCAGAAGCTAAACGATCTGATAAATCGTCATCTGATGGTAAAAACTCAAGCGCTCTATCCAGCTTTCCGTCTTTTTCAAGATAATGAATGAAACGAATTTGTTCTTTAAGCTGCTCAGCACCGCGTACTTGAGTAACTGAAATTGAACGAGTTTGATCTTGGCAATCTTGTAAAACAATTTCGCTGACTTCTTCAGTCATTTCGACAAGCAAAGCATTACGCTGTTTAACTGTCAAATCACCTTCGGCAACGAGTGCATTTAGCAAAATCTTAATGTTTACTTCGTTATCTGAACAATCAACACCACCAACGTTATCAACGAAGTCAGTGTTCATACGACCACCATTAGCCGCATACTCAATACGACCTAATTGCGTACAACCTAAGTTTCCACCTTCGCCAATAACTTTAGCATTTACTTCGTTACCGTTTACACGAATTGTATCGTTAGCACGATCACCCACTTCAATATGGCTTTCGTTTGTCGCTTTGAGGTAAGTTCCAATACCACCATTCCAAATCAAATCAACATGCATTGTTAGCAATGTTTTAAGTAATTCATTTGGTGTCATTGTACTTTTAGTTGTATCAAGCATCTTCTTCATTTCGCTTGAAAGTGGAATTGACTTCGCACTACGCGAGAAAATACCGCCACCCTTCGAAATTAATTCAGCGCTGTAATCTTCCCAAGACGAACGTGGAAGATGGAATAAGCGTTCACGCTCTATATAGCTTGTTTCAGCATTTGGATTCGGATCGATAAATATGTGCATGTGATTAAATGCAGCTTGTAGACGAATATGTCGTGATAACAACATTCCGTTACCGAATACATCACCGCCCATGTCGCCAACGGCAATACAAGTAAAGTCTGTTGATTGACAATCAATCCCGAATTCACGGAAGTGACGTTTCACAGATTCCCAAGCGCCACGTGCAGTAATACCCATTTTCTTATGGTCGTAACCGTTACTACCACCAGAGGCAAAAGCATCCCCTAACCAGAAACTGTATTCCTCAGCAATTTCATTGGCAATATCAGAGAAAGTCGCAGTTCCTTTATCAGCAGCAACTACTAAGTAAGCATCATCTTCGTCATGACGAACAACATCAACAGGAGGAACAACTTCGCCATTGACGATGTTATCGCTGATATCTAATAAGCCACGGATGAACATACGGTAGCAGTTTTGTCCTTCAATGAAGACTGCTTCGCGTCCGCCCTCTGTTGGAAGTTGTTTACAAACGAAACCACCTTTAGCACCAACTGGAACAATTACCGTGTTCTTAACTTGCTGTGCTTTTACAAGACCAAGTACTTCAGTACGGAAATCTTCACGTCGATCAGACCATCGCAATCCACCACGAGCAACTTTACCACCACGAAGATGAACACCTTCTACGCGTGTCGAGTAGACGAATATTTCGTAACGAGGTAATGGCTTAGGCATTTCAGGAATTGATGATGGATCAAACTTAAATGAAATATAGGATTTTGATTCATTATTTTCAGTAACTTGGTAAAAGTTAGTACGCAGTGTCGCATCAATAAGGTCTAAGTAACGACGAATAATACGATCATCATCCAAACTTGAAACATCATCTAGGCGTAAGTTGATTTGCTCAACAAACTTTTCCAAAGTACGAGTTTTAAGTTTTGGATTAAACTTACGAATAAACATTTTCACTAATAATTCCGCAATAAACGGATAACGAGTAAATGTTTCTTCGATATAAGATTGACTGAAAGTCGCATCAATTTGACGCATATATTTTGCGTAAGCGCGAATAACTGATACTTCACGACCTGAAAGTCCTGAAGCTAAAACTATTCGGTTAAAACCATCATCTTCAAGCTCTTTACGCCAAACTTGAGACAATGCATTTTGGAATCTATCTTGGATGTCAGCTAGGTTTTCTGTAGCTGCACCCTTGACTGTCATTAAAAAGTCGAGAATCCAATAAGTTGCACCATCTGTGGTTTTAACTTCGTATGGACGTTCGTTAATAACACGCAGCCCAAAGTTTTCAAGCATTGGTAATACGTCTGATAGATGGATTGGTTCGTCTTTATGGAACAACTTCAAACGAACTTTGTTGGAATTAATCGCCGATTCTTGTGGCTGATAAAATAGCATTCCAAGCTTATGATCTTCATCTAAAGCTTCCAATTTTTGAAGATCTACAACGGCAGAACTTGGCAAAACATCTTCTTTATAGCTTGGGTGGAACGCATTCAAGTAACGTTTGCTTAACGCGTTACCTGTTTCTTCGCCTAAAGTGCTGTTTAGCGAAAAAGTAAGCTTATCTTCCCATGATCGAGCTGCTTCAATCAGGTTATTTTCGATTGCTGCCACATTGACATCCATATTGTTATTTTCAACTTTGACGATGTAATGAGTTCGTGCCAAGGTTGATTCCGAAAAATAAGTCGTAAATTCGACGTCTTCTTTACTATTAAAATGTTGTGCAAGAATATGCTGTGTATCTTCACGCAGCTTAGTGTTATAACGATCTTTTGATACGTAAACTAAACAAGACAAAAAGCGGCCATAGCCATCTTTGCGGACAAACAATTTCAATTTGTCACGATCTTGCATTTCTAATACACCATGAGCAACTGACATTAGCTCAGTTTCAGTTCCTTGAATTAACTCATCACGAGGTAAATTTTCAAGGATATTCATCAAGTTTTTATAATCGTGCGATCTTGGTACTAAACCTGAGTGTTTTAGAATTCGACTTACTTTTTCAGCAAGTAATGGAATTTCACGAAGGCTTCGGTTGTATACATTAGATGCATATAACCCAATAAATCTATCTTCACCAATAACATTCCCATCTTCGTCAAAGCGCTTAACCCCTACGTAATCTATATATGCAGGGCGATGTACACGACTCTTACTGTTACATTTTGTTAGAATTAGTAAGTTCTCATCGAGTGCTTCTGTGCGAGCTGACTCAGAAAATGTAGATAAAAATAGACCTTTATCTGGCTGTTGCTGATCAGGCTTGTTCATCAAACCTAAACTTGAACTCATGTCCGGCACAAGTTCTAAATCACCTCTCACTGGGTTTAGATCATAACGACGATAACCTAAGATAGTGAAATGATGATTTTGTAAATAATCTAAAAAGTTCTTTGCTTCAGTGAGATCTTGTTTCTTGCCAGGATAAGGGCGAGAAGGTAATTCTTTTACAATGCTGCTGAGCATATCAGACATCTCTTCCCAGTCATTAACAGAAGCAGCAACATCCATAAGAACTGACTGAATTTCTTTTCCTAATTCTTTTATTTCTTTATCGCTGCTTTGACGATCTATCTCAATCAAAAATACAGCAACTTTTTCAGCACCGTTAGAGCTATCAACCACACGACCGATTTTGTTGACGATATTTTCGCCACGTTCAATTGCCAATGGCATATGCAGCATCATATGTGCTGTAATTCCAATACGGTTTAATACCATACTGACCGAATCGACCAGAAACGGCATATCCGGTAAAATAATTTCAATGATTGAATGTGTCGACTGCCAACCATGTTTTGATTGACTAGGGTTGAACACTTTCAAATGAGTTTGACCAATAGAAGTCTTGTTTAATGCGTTCCACAGGCTAAGTATTGCACCGTATAAGTCACTGTCATTACGCGCATGTAAATCGTCTTTCGACATCTGTGTGTAGAGACAGTCAGCAAATTGCTCAACTTGTTTCGCTTGAGAAGGCTGGACTTTTTTATTGATCAAATTAATTACGTTTTCAAGTAATACTGAAGGCATTGCATCTTTCAAGGCCATTTTGCTGTTTCCTTAAGCGTCTATGGCAGCGCTTTTTCATGGTTAGGATGCTTGAAATATTCGAGTACAGGGCAGAATGATTCTGCACTATGCCGCGAAGTTTATTACTAAATGGGACATTTTTCGAGGAAAATCTTAGAGGAATTTCAGTAATCGATAATTAAATAGAATAGAAGTAAATAATTGATGAAGAAAAAGTCAATTTCTCGGACTGACTATTCAAAAAATGAGCGAGAGCCAAAGCTCTCACTCTGAATATCATTGTTACCGTTTTGACCAGAAAACAGATGATAATGCTGGAATAATTACTATTGCTCCAAGCATATTAACTAAAAACATGAATGTCAGCAGTATTCCCATGTCCATTTGAAACTTTAATGCTGAAAACACCCACGTACTAACCCCAATTGCGAGAGTCAATCCAGTGAATATTACTGCACTTCCTCTTTCTTGAAGCGCTTCGAAATAAGCTTGGTGGACTGGCATACCTGCTGACAGTTTTCCTGACATAGTCGACAGAATGTAGATACCATAATCGACTCCAATCCCAACACCTAAAGCAATAACAGGCAATGTGCTTACAACTAAACCAATATCTAAAAATGTCATTAATGCTTGCGCTAATGTTGAAACAACATATAAAGGTATGATCACCACAATAGTCGCTTTTAACGATTTAAAGCTAATCAGGCATAAAATAAACACCGCGCCATAAACGTATAACATCATTGGTAACTGAGCTACTGCAACGGCTTCGTTTGTTGCTGCCATGACTCCAGCGGGGCCTGAAGCAAGCTTAAATTGTAAGTCTGCACCATCAAACTGCTCAGCTAACACTTTAACTTTTTCAATAACCGTTTCTATCGTCTCAGCTTTATGATCAGTTAAGAACACGTAAACAGGCATTACTGAACAATCACGATTTAAAAGCCCTGAAGTAGTAGGAACACGGCCAATAGCTTGAACTAAACTTGCTGTTGTACGCGGAAGCATCTGCCATTTTGCATTGCCTTCGTTATAGCCTGCATTCACCTTCTTAGCCACAGAAGCTAAACTCACAGTTGATTGCACACCATGAGTATTTGAAATCAACCATTCAAACTCGTCAACTTGCTTAATTAATTCATAATAAGTACAAGCTTCTGGCTTTCCTTCAACCAGCACGGTTAACACATCAGTTGTGATCGAAAAATTGTCAGTTATATAGGCAGTGTCAAGGTTATACCGTGAATCATGGTGTAGAGCAGGTGCACCTGAGTGTAAATCCCCAATTTTAAGTTGTTGAGATTGATACAAAGCAAGCCCATAAATAATACCTGTTGTGATCAAAATATATTTCGCATATTTCGGTGTAGCAAAACATGCCAATTTTGACCAAATTATATTTGACTTATTATCATCGATTTCGTTCGACTGAGTTGGCTTTAGATGAGTAAATGATAATAAGACGGGTAGCAATATTAGATTGGTTAAAATAATAACTGCAACACCCAGTGAAGCTGAAATCGCTAATTCACGAATAATTCCAATATCGATTGAAAGTAATGTAAGAAAACCCACAGTGTCAGAGAGTAGCGCAACGCCACCGGGGATCAACAAGCTTCTAAAAGCCAGCGTAGCAGCAACTTTAGTGGCTACGCCTTTTGCAACACGCTGTTTTATCGAGTTGATCATTTGTACGCCATGGCTAACACCAATAGCGAACACAAGAAATGGGACTAAAATTGACATTGGATCTAAACCAAATCCAACAACAGTAAGTAAACCTAGTTGCCACTCGACAGCAATTAAACTACAGACTAACGGCAAAACAGTGAGTAATAAGGAGCGAGAAAATAAATAAACCATTAGTGCGGTAATAGCGATGGCGACCAAGAAAAAAAGCAAAACTCCTTTAGCACCATCCGCAACATCGCCAGCCATTTTCGAAAAACCGATAATATGAATTTTTATCTCATCAGTTTCATATTTAACTCTTAACTGTTGTTCTAATTCATTTGCCAATGCAATGGTATCAAGGGCTTTTCCGGTTTGGGGATCAAACTCCATCAGTTGTGCAGAGACTATTGCAGCACCGTAATTCTCAGAAACCAAACGGCCTACTATGCCAGCTTTCTCAATATTGGATTGAACACGTTTTAAGCTTTCTTCTGATGAACTAAAATCAGCAGGAATTACTGGGCCGCCAGCAAAACCGTCCTCAACCACTTCAGTAAAGCGAGTCGATGGGGAAAATAATGATTTAACCTGTGCTCGATCAACACCCGGTATGAAGAATAGCTGATTATGCACTTGCTTAAACACATCAAAAAAATGAGGGTTAAATATATTGCCGCTAGTATCTTCCACTGCAACCATTATTGAATTTGCACCACCAAATTGCTTTTGGTGTTTCAAGTAGGTTTTCATGTATTCATGTTGAAGTGGAATGTTTTTAGTAAAAGCGGCATCCATTTTCAACTGGCTCGCCTGAAATCCTAAAAATAAACTCAATAATACAAAGACACTGATCACCCAGCCACGGTGACGAAATATAAACGTTTCTAATCCATTAACCCATTTCTCTAACATGGTACAACCTTATTATTATTGTTTATTCAGTTCTAGAGATTGCAGACCTTGTGTGCCACCTAGCCAAACTTGTCCATTTTTTTCTTGTACAACAGCCAGTATATTCTGACCTTTCAATTGCTCAACGAGATCTACACTTCCATCGTTTTTCACTTTAAGCACAGCACCTGAATTACCGACGAAAAAAACATCTTTATTAATTATCGCGCTACCAAAAATACTTGAATCAATCGATGTATTAAGTTTCTGCCATTTACTTAACAGTTTATCCGTTCTAAAAATATTCCCTCTTAAACCTGCAAAAATGAATCCATCGGGGGTTTCAATACCATTAAACATAGAACCTTCATATGGAAATTCTGTTTTGGTAAACAATCGCCCTTGGTTTGCAGATACTGACACCAAACCCAATTCACCCATCAAAATGGTACGTCCATCTGATGCTTTAATGATTTTATTAAAATGTGGCAGTAATGAAGCTTTTTCAATTTTGTATCCTTCAGGATCGTTTAACTTCAAATCAGCTAAGTATTCCCTATCCTCATCAAGCAACAATTCTTCATGAAACTCAGCAAGCCATGTATTTCCACCATCTACAGTTCGATAAAAAAGTCCGTAAGCGCCTACAGCAACCCCTTGCATTTTATTAAAAAACATTACATCTAAAAAAGGTTTTTTAATTTTTGGAGACTCAAAAGCGATATTCCAAGTCAAACCACCGTCAGAAGTTTGTAAAATAGTAGCGTCATGCCCAACAGCCCACCCTTTTTCGCTGTTCAAGAAAAATACATTAGTAAGATTGGCAGATGTTGGGGTCTCTACTTGCTTCCATACTCCGTCTAAATAGAAAACATGACCGCGTTCACCGACGGCTACAAGCTTAGTTCCCGTCTGAGCGATATCAGTAATAAGTGCTGAGACAGCTTTGGGTTGAATTTGAACATTAGCGAAAGAATAAAAACTCAATATTGAAAAAAACAAACTCAAGCCAAAACATACTGTTTTGCAAAAACGTCTAAAATACATAAACAGACTACCTATGATGTTACAACTCTTTAATTTAGGAATTAGGGCTGAACCTATTCTTCAGAATATAGTTCAGCCCAAAACATTATTGACTCAAAAAAATTAAATCAAAGACTATCGAATACCACTACGACGTAATGCAGATGGAGTGAAGTCAGAATCACTCAGCTTTGCATCAAAGTTGTACATCTGACCTTCATTGTCTAAGCCCATCGCAATGTAACGACGAGATTGTAGATCGTGAAACACTTCAAGCGTACTCCACTGAGCTGGTACTTCGTAATAGTTCAGACCGTGAGCGACTGCAACACGATAAAGTTGATCACGATTATCATATAAATCGGCTGCAGAAATTTGCCACGAATCTTCATCGATATAGAACACACGAGTCTTATACAAATGGCTTGTACCCGGTTTGAGAGTAGCTTTTACTTCCCAAACACGATGCTTTTCCCAGCGAACATATTCAGGATTAATATGACCGGGAGTTAAAATTTGGTCATATTCGATCTTGTCAGAATGCAAACGATAATCGTTATAAGGAATATAGATTTCCTTCTTACCGACTAACTCCCAGTTATAACGAACTGGTGAACCGTTAAACATATCAAAGTCATCTGTTGTTCTTAAACCATCAGACACTGAACCTGGTGTATCAAAAGCCACATTTGGTGCTTTGCGTACACGACGTTGCCCAGTGTTATAAGTCCAAGCTTGACGCGGTAGTTTTTCTTGGTCCATTGTTTCTTTTACTAACAATGCTGTACCAGCCAAACGAGCTGGCTGAGTAACAACTTGCTTAAAATAGAACAACGTATTGTCTTTCTGTAACTTATCTAATGTCATCTCAGGGCGAGTATATTCAAAGCGAATCTGCTCACTGCTTTCGACTAACGTATAAGAACCACCTGAAGTCGGTGCAGCTTGGCTTCGTGATGTTTCAACATCAACACCACGGAAGCGAAGTATATGGTTCCAAATAGCTTCTAAACCATTTTCTGGCATTGGAAAAGGTACACCGATTACTGCTCCAGATATGCCATTACCGTCAGACACTAACTCAGCTTTAGTCGCATTAGATTTTGTTGCATCATAAACATACTGAGGCGCAGCAGCACTCCGGCGTGTCTGATAAACATTCATTTTGTATGTATCAGGATACAAATTAAATAATGCCAATAAACCCGGTGTTAAATATTCCTGATACTTAGCTTTGTTTCCATTTGTAATGGTGAACAAAATTTTATCATTAGGAAATGGATCAGGGTGATGCATGCCATTCTTATAACCTGCAACAGGTTTTGTAATACCGCCAGTCCATTTTGGAATAGAGCCATCAGCATTCGCAGCGACTTCACCACCAAGTGGAGTCAAACTTGTACCAAGTTTGTTTGCATCAGCTTGTGAAATCTTAGCAACTGCAATCGGAGCAGTAACAGCCAGCATAATAGCGGCAGACAATAGAGTCATTTTTTTCATTTTATTGCCCTTATTAAATCGAATACTTAAGATTAAAAGATACGTAATCACGATCAGCCATCGCGTTGGTAGAACCTACCCCGCCAAAAAAGCTGTTGTATGAAACATCTGCGCCCCATTTACTCTGATAATCAAATCTCACACCGACCGCGAGTGATTTGCGACCTTCAGTAAATAAGAACATAGGATCAGGTGTTGTTCCTGTAACGTCATGCGAAAATATAATGCGAGGTGACATATTCACACCCGCAAAAACATTATTGAAATCGGCTTTTGTAACAAGACGATAACCCCATGCAAAATCAGTCGGGAATCCATTGGTTTCTGGGCCGTTATGTATTGCCTGAATAACACCCGCTTTTTCTGGGTTACCACCTGAACGAGCAGTACCAGGACCATTCAAACGTAATACGTCTGGATCTGGCATGTCATGAATCCAGACGCCACCAAATTCAGCTAATGCGATTAAGTTATCCATGCCCCAAGCTCGACCAAACGAATGAGTCAATGTAAATTGTGCTTGAGTCGTATCACTTCGAATAAAGCCTTCAGCGTATTCACCCAAACCAACGTTACTGACTGCTGAAGTATATTGAGAAATACCATCTAAATCAGGACGAATACCTGCGTTTGCTAACTGTTGAGGCATTGCTGCGAATAACAATTCAACATCATCAATCTGAAGAGGCTCATCTTGACGGTAACTGATTTCACCAGCAACAGAAGTATCGCCAACTAGCGTGTTAAAGCTAAAGCCATATAATTTGATATCTTCAGGAAATACAACTTGAGCTTTTGAGAAACTATTAAGATTTAACAATGTATTTCGGTCAATCGAACCTGCATTGTCACGAATAACAGTAAGATCGGCCAACAGAGAGCTTTGTGAAAAGTCTGCAGTAGTACCGCTTATTAGCGGACGACGACTATGATAGTTTATAAAATATAAACCAAATTCAGTTTCACTAAACTCAGGATCATAATAACTTACTTTAAGACCGTATTGCCCATCATCTGGCGCTTCAGCTTGATCTTCAACAAGTGTGATTTTCGTCGGGTAAGCTAAAGACAACGCAATTAATTTTTCAATAGGTACTTGCCCACTTGCAGCCGTTGCACCTAAGAGGTTGTATTCAGAAATTAAAAATTCAAGATTAATGTCTGGATTGGAGTTAAAACCAAGTTGAGCGTTATTTAAATAACCACCATAGCCTACAAAATCATTAGTGCCGAAAATAGACCCTGGTGTAGGAACCCAAATTGGTTGCCAATCATATTGATAGAATGCTTCAACGGTAATTTCATCAGTAACACCTAATGAAGCCCAAACCATACCTTGTGGACGAAACGCTTCTTTAAGCTCTGCACCCGGTTGATTTAGTACATTTAAGTCAACAGGGTTAATAATACCAATACCATGTGGAATTAATGTGCTTTCGCCCCAAGATACAACTTGATTACCAACACGAACAGTTAGTGGATTTGCACCATCGTTTAAGTCGAAATTTCCATAAACGAATGCATCAAGTAAACGGACATCTTTACATTGAACTTCAGAGGCTTTTTTATCTTCACAAGCATCAAACTTTTTACCTGTAAGTTGATTGGTATAGCCAAAATCACCATCATTCAGTTTACGGTCATAAAAATATGAGCCACGAACAAAGACACCAAAGTTTTTATACTCTAGTGATAATTCATGCAAACCTTTAAAAATTTCTGAAGTTGTATCACCTTTAGCGTACAAGAGATTACTTAAATCATTATTGCTCGAATATGAACCTTCTTGTTGCCAAATCTCGGTATTAGGATAAATAGTATTACCAAAAGCCGTATAATTAGCAAAATCAAAACGTGGGTGGTTAACCTTGCCAATTTGCCCTTTCCAATCTCTATCCGATACACGCCAGCTAGCACCGACAGTAAAAGTAGAATCGAAAGTACCTTTGACTTCACCCCAATTAAATGACGCTGCAGTTGCAGAAGACATCATTCCTAGAGATATTGCCGACGCTACCCCCAAAGCAATCGCCGACCGGTTAAAACTATGCTGAAACTTGTTCATTGTTATAATTCTCCGTAACCTGTTAATTATTTTATATATGCCAACTTCTTGTTAGCACACAGGTAACGATATTGTTACAGCATTCACTATCAATGAGCAAGACGTAGTATGCTAAAAAAGTATTTAAATGTTATCCAAATTTCTGCGATTTTGTGATGTTTTTTATACAAGCGTTTGAATTTAAAACTTGAACATGTGTTTTGAGGATGCGCTGAATTGTAAGCTGCTAATTAATTTAACTTAATTAGCATCACGTCAGACCAGTAAGGAGTGTCGAATTGAAACTTGAGTTTAAAGCTTTTACTCTAAATTAATTTTAAAGATTCAAAGTTTTTTTCTTTATCGAGAATTAATTGAAAGCGCCCTCTCACACCTAATTCACTTAAAAAAGGTAGAAAGTGTCTGGCATGGATATGAAGGCAGCGTCCCTGAACATCAACAATTTCTACTCGGTCGGCATTCCCTTTGTAGAACCTCAAGAACTCTTGAGAACTTATTGATAGTGAAAAATAAAATTCCATAATGTTATGTTATCTGCTCAATAACAACGACATCGATGAACGATGCCGTTGTTAACGGTAAAATTAGATTTTAATTACTATCAGTTTAATGCTCGTGATACTTTTTCATATAAATCTTTTGATAAATTCGGTAAATCTAACAGTTCTTGTAAACAACTTTTTATCTTCTGCTGTCTCGATTCATCGAATTTAGAATATTGAATCAGTGGTGTAATGATACGAGCTGCAACTTGAGGGTTGACACCGTTTAGCAGCTTTAAAATTTCAGTGATAAATTCATAGCCTTTGCCATCAGCTCTATGAAACTGATTGATATTAGCAGCCGCAAATGTCCCAATAAGTGAGCGAACTCTATTTGGATTCTGATAACTAAAAGCGGAGTGTTCAATCAACGCTTTAAGATTATCAATAACCTTGTCAGACTTATCTACAGCTTGAAGCATAAACCACTTATCCATGACCAACGGAGTGTTGATCCATTTTTCTTCAAAACGGGCCATTAACACTTCATAGCAACGCACTTCACCATTATTTGCTGCTTTTAGTGCTGCTAATGAATCTGTCATGTTATCAGCTTTCATAAACTGGTATTCAATGAGCGCTTCGTATTGCTCTCCTACTCGGCTCAACCAAAATAAACACGCGTTTTTAAGCGCTCTTGCTTGCACTGTATCTTGATTTTTTAAATCATGATATCTCGCATTTAGTTCATCTTCACAAGCAAAACCAAGTTCATCAACGGCAAATTTTCTCGCCAATAGTAACTTATCCAAATCAACGGTATTTGCTTGCTCAATTAATTCATTCGCCGTAGGTAAGGTCATGACTTCTGCAATTAGGGCAAGATCAAGCATTAGATCAAGTATTAGACCACGGAATGCATCTTTTACAAGTGAATTTACTTGCATCGTTTCACTGTTTTCAAGTGCTGCCACGCAGTCCCAAACCGTCATGCTGAATAAGCTTACCGATGCTTCCCATCGAGCAACATCATTTGTTGCATAACGCATCAGATGCACTAATTGGCTTGCCGTATATTCGTAGCTAATTTTTACAGGTGCTGAAAAATTTTGTAATAATGATGCGACTGGTTGGCTATCAATATCTTTAAAAGTGAAGCTTTGTTTACTCTCTGTAAAATCTAATACGTCAGAGAATAAGCTATTACCTTTTGAATCTAATAGTTCAATATCAAAAGGGATGTGCATTGCCTCAGTATTATTGCCGGCCACAATTGGACGATGCTGTGATAACACTAATTTATATTCACAAGTTACTTCATCATATTCTTCTTTAACCGTAACAGTAGGTGTACCGGCTTGGCTGTACCACAAACGAAATTGTTGTAAGTCGACACCACTGGCGGTTTCCATAGCACTGACAAAGTCATCACAAGTAACGGCTTGTCCATCATGACGCTCAAAATACAACCCCATGCCTTGCTGAAATTTAGCTTCACCAAGTAAAGTGTGCATCATACGAATCACTTCAGCACCTTTGTCATATACAGTAACTGTGTAGAAATTGTTCATTTCAATTACAGATTCTGGACGAATTGGATGTGCCATTGGGCCTGCATCTTCGGCAAACTGTTGGTTACGTACTACTTTAATTGCATGAATGCGATTAACGGCTCTTGATCCAACGTCTGAGCTAAACTCTTGGTCTCTAAATACCGTGAGCCCTTCTTTAAGACTTAACTGAAACCAATCACGACAAGTAACTCGGTTACCCGTCCAGTTATGGAAGTATTCATGACCAATAACAGATTCAATACCATGGAAATCCTGATCTGTCGCACTTTCAGTATCTGCAAGCACATACTTGGTATTGAAAACATTTAATCCTTTGTTTTCCATTGCGCCCATGTTGAAAAAATCGACTGCAACGATCATATAAATATCAAGGTCATATTCAAGATTGAAACGGCTCTCATCCCACGCCATTGATTTTTTAAGTGAAGCCATAGCATGGTCAGCTTTATTTAAGTTTCCTTTATCAACAAAAACTTGCAGAGCAACATCACGACCTGAACGTGTTGTAAACGAATCTTCCAGTTGATCAAAGTCGCCTGCAACTAATGCGAACAAATAACTTGGTTTAGGAAACGGATCTTGCCAACATGCGAAATGACGTCCGTCGCTTAACTCACCTTTTTCTAATAAGTTACCGTTGCTTAGTAAAAATGGAAAGTTTGCTTTATCCGCTTCAACACGTACATCAAAAGTTGCAAGTACATCCGGACGATCTAGATAATAAGTAATGCAACGAAAACCTTCAGCTTCACATTGAGTACAATAAGCACCGTCAGATAAATAAAGCCCTTCAAGTGAAGTGTTTTTTCCGGGCTCAAGTTTGGTGATAATCTCTAATTCAAAGCTTTCAAGAGTAGTCGGGATGAATAGCTTTCCGTCCGAAACTTGGTATTCAGCTTCATTATTATTAATTTTTACCGATACTAGTTCCAGCGAATCACCGTCAAGTTCTAGACGAGTAGCTTCTGCATTTTTTTTAACTACTTGGCTGGTTGCCGTCACATATGTATAAGGTTCATTAAGATCAAAATTAAGTTGAATATGACCTATGGTGAACTCTGGTGCACTATAGTCTTTAAGATATTTTGCTTGTAGCTGTGACATAGTGGTCCTTAATTATCGTTAATTTAGAATGTTAAAAAACGCGCTAAATGCGCGTTTTTGTTATCATGACTTGCAGTTAGTGAATCATTGCTTTTTGCTATTAGCATCAACTAAATCAATTGTAATATCAGCTGTTTGCTCAAGTAATGGATCAGGTTTATCGTCTTTTTCGTCTAATTTAGCGAGTTCGTCCAAGTCAGCAACCGGCTTTTTCCCTTCTACTACTCGACGCTCATTCGCTCTTATTAAAGACTTAGAATCTGATGTGTTTTGCTTCGCTAAACGTTCGGTTTCAACTAATGAAACACTTTTTTCATCACGTCTTTTACGATAATCAGCAATATCTTTGCTTATATAATCAAATTCGACATTAGTTTTTATACGCGACTTATATTCATCTGTAAGCTGTTTAATTAACGCTGGGTAGATGTTATCTACCTTTTGGTAATCAGCAACTGGAACTTGATCCCACGGCAAAGCATTATCTTGTTCTGCTTCACCAAATTCACCCGATTTTAATGCACTTGGGAACATGATATCAGGCGTAACACCTTTAAGTTGCGTGCTGCCACCATTGATACGGTAGAACTTTGCAATAGTGTATTGAACATAGCCAATTGGTTTATCATACATATCATAAATACGCTCTAAACCTTTATGCTGTTGAACAGTACCTTTACCAAACGTTGCTTCACCAACAATAAGGGCGCGGCCATAGTCTTGCAATGCAGCAGCAAAAATTTCAGATGCTGATGCACTATAGCGATCAACCATTACTGTTAATGGCCCGTTGTATGCGATTGAATTATCTTCATCTTTATTTTGGACTACTTGACCATTCGCATAACGGACTTGAACGACAGGTCCTTTTTGAATAAATAGACCTGTTAATAAAGTCGCCTCTGTTAATGCTCCACCACCATTACCACGTAAATCAATAATGATACCTTCAACATTTTCGGCTTTTAATTTTGCCAACTCTTTAGTAACGTCTCTTGAAAGATTCATATAAAAACCAGGTATATCGATTACACCTATTTTACGATTCTTATACTGACCAACATCACCTTCAATCACTTTTGAGCTTGCAGCTCTATCTTCTAAACGAATCGTGTCTCGAGTAATCACAACATCAACAGGTTTTGCGTTTGAGCCCGCTTTTTTCTGCAATATTTGAAGCGTAACTTTAGTACCCTTAGGCCCTTTGATGAGATCAACAACATCGTCTAATCGCCAGCCAATAACATCAACAATTTTCTCTCCATCTTGACCAACACCAATGATTTTGTCGCCATCGGAGAGTTGCTCGCTTTTGGCTGCAGGGCCGCCATTAACTAGGCTGCGTATCATTGTGTAATCGTCTTCGGCTTGTAAAACTGCCCCGATACCTTCCAGTTTCAAGTTCATCTCTTGCTGAAAACGTTCAGCATTACGAGGAGACAAATAACTTGTGTGTGGCTCAATGGTACGAGCAAACGAATTCATTACAAGTTGGAAAACATCTTCGCTGTTTGTTTGTGTTAAACGTTTTAACGCGTTGTTATAACGTTTTGATAAGATTTCAACAATCTCATCCCACTTTTTGTTTGTAAGCTTTAAATTTAATGCATCATACTTGACACGTTGACGCCACAATTCATGAATCTCATTGGCATTTTTTGGCCATTTAGCATCTTCACGATCAAACTGATATACGTCATTAGCCTTCGCAAAATCCATCTTATTATCAAGCAAGGTTAATGCATAAACGAAACCTTCATAGCGTCGTTGCTGTACCAAATCATACATTGCGTATGCTTCAGTCAAATTGCCACTCTTAAGCATGCCATCAAAGTCATCAGCATACTTCTGAAAACCGTCAACATCGGTTTGAGTTAACACATTTCGGCGGTAGTCTAATAAAGAAAGGTAACGATCGAAGATTTTTTCAGAAAAGGCATCATCTAAAACAAAACGATGATAATGAGTGCGCGTAAACAAATCAGTAATACGTTTACTGGTAACTGAATGCTGTTGTTCTTGCTTTAAATCTGGTAACTCGCTGACTAAAATTTTGGGAGGAATAGCCCAGGCACTGAACCCGACTAATATTGTGGCCAGAGACGTGGCCATCGTAAGTTTTCGCATCAACAAGTTACTCCTTTTTTGAGGCCTTTTATCTTTATGTTCTATCCACTCAATTAGCTAATTCATCGTACAAAACAAAAACCTTTATGAAACAACCGATACCCGTGAAGCACACATCACGAGTATCACATATAAGTTTTTAAAATCTAGTACTTAAACTAGTTATCAGGCTTAGAACTTAAAGATGAAAGAATAATTGACCTTTCTACTATAGTAAAATATGCTCAGCTTTGACTTTGACTGTTAAGCCACTATCAAGTTGAACCATTACTTCTTCTTTATTGATTTCTGAAATAACACCAGAAACAGGAGATTTACCTAACTTAACGTTAACGCGTTGCGTTTTGCTCAGTTGAGACAACTCTGCTTGTACTAAATTAACCTGAGCACTCGCTGTTTTATTCTCAGCTGGTTTTCCTTTCGATTGTACTTGCTTAAAGTTACGATCATTACGAGGACGTTTCGCAGTCGGTCTTTTCGTTGCAGTCTTCTCTGACTTGGCGTCATCTGTTTTAGAAGCATCAGCTTTAGCTGCTTTTTCTTGACGTCTAGCTTTAGCGCGCTCTTGGCTTTCTTTCAAGCATTTTTTAGCGTGAGTAATATGCTCTTCTTCTAGTTCACCACAAGGATTACCAGTTAAGTCTACTCGTACTGCACCAGTCTTAATGCTTTTAAGGTAACGCCAGCTACTGGTGTAACGTCTTAAAGCGACTCGTAATTGAGTTTTACTGACTTTAGATTCATCAGCAAGTTTTTCAGCTAAATCTTGAAACAAACCGATTTTTAACGGTTTTACTTCTCCTTCGGCAATAAAACACTCAGGAAAAGATTCGTATAAATACGCTAAAATTGCATTAGTGTCGGTCAACTTTTCTGTTGATTCCATTATTACTTCCACGTTTACTGGGACTTCGGCCGTTTCAAGCACTTAGTGTACGGTTCGAGTCGTTTATCTTCATCAAATTCTATTGAGCTTAATGCTCAGTCTACTTTATATCAATAACCATAAGGTATTAAAAAATATAAAGTAACAAAATTCACCTATATCAAGCGACATAACATTTCGTTATTGCTGGTCGCAAGCAGCCGCCTATTATAAAGCTGATGCTTACAATTGCGACCCTGATTTACTAAAATTTGTATATTTATTGTGCAAATAGACATTTTTCGAAGCTTTTAACGATAGTTTCAAGTCCATTTTGGTCTTGTTCGTCAAAGCGAGAGAAATTTGGACTGTCAATATCCAGTACGGCAACAGCTTTTCCGTTTTGACAAACAGGAATAACTATTTCTGAATTACTCGCAGAATCGCACGCAATATGCCCTTCAAACTGATGCACATCGGCAATACGTTGAATTTCATTTGTTGAAGCAGCTGTACCACATACGCCACGCCCCATTGGGATGCGAACACAAGCGACTTTACCTTGGAACGGACCTAATACCAGTTCATCATTCTTAGCGAGATAAAAACCTACCCAATTTAATTCAGTAAGGTTTTCATTCAATAATGCAGAGAAATTTGCCATAGCGGCAATAAGATCAGTTTCGCCTTCGAATAAGGCCAAAACTTGGCGGTTCAAAGTATCGTACAATTCAGACTTCATGTGTTTCCTTAAAATGTACAGCACCAATCTAGAACAATACTATTAAGTATTATTTAAATTGCAAAAATTTTATGCTGCTTCTAATTTTCGTTTTGCTTTGGGAGGCGTCTGTTTTACTGCAGAAGCTCCTTTGAGTAAAGAAAGTAAATCATCTTTGTGGGTTGCTAGGTAAAATGAAAGCTTTTCTACATCAGCTTCAGCAATCGATAAGTTGGACTTTTCAATAAAAGGGATTAGATTATCTGCTATATCTAACATTTTATCATAAGCATCGGCTTCTTTTTTTGAAGTGAATGTCATTTTTTCTATCCCTTCCCTGATCACGACAAATTGAGTGATTACTGTCATGGTATCTCCACACTGTATTTATAAACAGTGATAGAGTGTCACAAGGCAGCTACACTTTGCAACATTTACATGATATAAAATAATGGTAAGCACCTCAAAACTAATTTATTCACGTCCTTTTTACGAAGATTGGAGTTCAGTTATAACTTTTAGTTTAAATTAAAAATCTAACTACAATACTTCGGACAGTTTTCAATTAGGTGACAATAACAGCCAAGTAAGTTATTGAATTTTATAGAATTGCATTTTTAAAAACACTTTCAATAATATGTTGAAATTCAATGAATTATAAAAAGTGTCCGAACTATTGA
>VSKX01003515.1_pt1 | contig 22393 bp, 26 predicted proteins | sample 4799481 | NCBI WGS metagenome assembly VSKX01 (sample SAMN12179537, study PRJNA552185) | sponge metagenome | biome: deep-sea hydrothermal plumes; feature: spots directly above weak diffusing fluid; material: sea water; isolation source: sponge from the Swan site of a hydrothermal vent ...
ACCATTAAATATCTGATTTACAACATCATAACTTGTTGTAATATCTTGATTTATTATTTCAGGCTTAATGTGTAAATAATGTAACTAATTAGATCCTGTTGATTTATAAAGTTAAGTTATGGCTGAATAGTTACCAAATTTCTATGTTTAACAACAAATTTCATTGGATCAACTAAATCACCTCTCTTTTCGACCTCAAAGTGCAGATGATATCCAGTCGTTAATCCAGAATTACCTACAAATCCAATTACTTCATTGGTCTTAACAAAATCCCCCACATTCACAGCGAAACTACTAGCGTGCGAGTACCTTGTCACAATATCATCATCATGCTTAATTACGATTGTCTTACCTAAGCCGCTCGCGTTTCCAACAGTTTCCACATATCCAGATGCAACCACGTGAAAAGGTGTGCCTTTTTCCGCTGGTATATCCATTCCATTATGCATTTTACGAATTTTATGAATAGGGTGCATTATCATTCCATAGCCTGACGATGTAACGCTGTTCACAATGGGTAAGCTCTGATAGTTTTCGAGCTTAACTGCTAAACTTTTTTGTTCAGATAAATTAAGTACAATATCCCAGAAATTATCAGTCTCTTTCCCTGATGCAGTACCTACATAAATAATGCTACCCAACATTATCCATCGAATATACGTGTTCATAATCATTATCTAATCTGATTAAAACCTCATTATGGGTTCCATCTTCATCTAAGATTTTATTAGACCAATATATTTTCACCCTTCAAATTCGAATCGAAAGTGGAGTAATTATTCGTTGATCTTTGTATAAGAAAATAAAGCATCTATTTCTTCACTTTTAAATAATATTCCCACTTCGCCTGATAATTCTAATTGTATTTTGTTATCGAGCAACTCTGTTGAGACACTTGAATTATCTCTCACATACTCTTTGGCATAAGCTATTCCTGACTCTCTACTGACTTTTAGCTTTACTAATTCATTTAGTAGTGAGTGCAAACCATTCATCTTTGACACCTCAATATGCAACCGAGATAAATCTACATTTAGTTTCATCAGACATCCTTATTGGATTTTCATCTATTCCGTTTTTTAAAACTTTTTGTTGTGTAACTAAAACGCGGAAATTTTTTCTCTTTACGATTACCTATTGTAACTATTCAGCCTGATTATGACTCTGTTTTAATTATGATTTTACAAATTAAAACCAAGAAAACACAATTAAATATCCGATTTGCAACATCATAACTTGTTGTAATAACTTGATTTATTATTTCAGGCTTGATGTGTAAATAATGTAACTAATTAGATCCTGTTGATTTATAAAGTTAAGTTATGGCTGAATAGTTACTACCTATTTTCATATTTCTCTGATTCACATAGCGTAATGACACATTACTACATCAAAAAATATTTTATGCTAAAAAAACCACCTTAAGAAGTTATGACGAATTATTGTCACCAATATTTTTATACTCCAATCGTGAACATCAACATTCTCTGGTTACTGCATACATTTTCTGGTTCCCTGATTTGTTTCATTGATTGAACATGATGATATAAATATGACTTAACAGCACTACAGGAGACACAGTTATGGCCTCAGAAGTAGAACGACATTTCGAACAATGTATAGACATTTGCGATCCGCTTAACATAACCGAACAAGAGTTAGCACAATTACAAAGTCGTGTTGAAGTACCCTCGGGCAACGAACCTTTTGTTGATTTTTCGATGAATTCCAAAATAAGCAAACAAACCTCAATTTTGATAGCAAATAGTCCAATGAATGAAATGAAAGAGATAATTATATTTAAGGATTAACCCATTAACACTTCTATATCAACTGTGAAATAAAAAAGAGAAAATAAAATGGACAATAAAGCTTATGAAAATGATTGTATTGAACAACATTACCCAGAATCAAATTACAATGAACCTCAACTCTCCAATCAAAGGACACATCCCAAACAAGTTAAATCTTTCGGAACCAAATCAGCGTTTACTTTTGTCGAAACCATTAGTCGACAAGGAACCCATACTATCAATGTAGAATCTGCTAAGAAAATAGATGGTTCAAGAGCTTTTGACTGGAAAAAGAAGATTATTCTTCAAGTTACTAATACTGAATTACCGATTCTTGCAACTGTTCTATTAGGTCTATTACCAAATGCCCGTTTTGATAGTCATGGCGATCAAAACAAGTGGTTAGAAGTCATTAATCAAAATAAAAACTTTTTTTTAAAATCTGGAGGAACAAATCTTGGAATGAATGTAGCACCACTGCCAATCACTGAGGCGTACATGGCAGGTCTTTTAGTCTTGGGACAGTTATCTAAAAATTTCGATACATCATCAGAAGCTACTTTCTCTGTGTTGAGACGCATGGCGATACAATTGAATGACAGCTCCGGATATAACAAACCAAAATAACTGATGTGCTATACTTCGGTGAACAACAACTGAGCCTACATGCCATCCTCCTTTCAAGTTATTATTACTTGATCATATCTTCATTGTTATTAACAAGTATAAATTGCAATCATACAACATCCTTGTATGACTTGTTGTTATAGCTCAAATTTAATTCAGCCCCTTCTATATTGCAGCGCTGTTGGATTTTGTGCTCTCCATTTTGTTTTAGCATAATGAAGTTCACTTTTTAACTTCAGCAATTGTTTAAATATTTTTTTGTTATAGTTAACTTCCTCTGTGTGGCCACAACCATAACAAATCACGATTCTAGGTTTTCTCAAGAAAAACCTATTAACCAACCCGCCATATAGAGTTACTTGATACATTTCTCTCCAGTGTACTCTGTTTGATTTTCTGTATTCTCTAGATTTATATTCACCAATGACAAACCGAAAATGTAAGGGATCAAAGAAAACGGCATCAGGTATTCCAAAGATATTATATCTGCTCAGTTTAAAGCCTTTTTTGTGCCCTCCAATATCAGCTCCAAGGAAAATATAGTAAATTGGAAAATTAAAGATTTGTTTGACACCTACCCCTCGCCACATAACAACCATTAACAAAATCCAAGCTGCCGCTATACAAATAAAGACTGGATTCATTATATTTAGGCAAGGATACCTCCTACAGGGAGGAGGAATTGCTTGCGCTCTCCATTTGTTGAGTTAGTGTTGTAGTTCGGGCTGAGATCCGAACCGTATTCCTTTTGACATTTGCGCTGGCATGGACTTTTTCGCCAAGAATGGTTTCTAGTGAAAAATACCCAGTGCTACGCTTGCCTTTCACAAAGCCATCACCTTGTGAAGTTGAAATATAGTCGTGCTTCTTAAGTCCAAAGAGCTTACCTACAGGGATCTTTTTTTCAGATCTAGCACCTTTAGTTAGCTGATAATCGCCTTTGGCTACATGGCGCTTATAAAGCACTTTTGAGCTAGGTTTGACTAATTCGCCATCTTCTAAGCAAATAGCAACAGCATCGTAGTAATGCTCTTTGGGTAGCTTTAAAAACTGCTCTCGCTTAAATTTTGTTTCGAACCCAAATGTTTCAGTGAATGTCCAATCTTCTTTAAGTCGTGACTTAATTACTCCAATTTCAGTCGCATGTTTCGTTTTGGATTTTTTTGCTTTGAATTCGAACTTACCAGCATGCAAATCATCATGGCAAGTCTTACATAGCGTGATTAAGTTTGCAGGGGCATTTGTGCCGCCATTAGACCGAAACTGAATGTGATGCACATGCAGTTTGTTGCTGTGCTTGCATTTTCGTCCTGATCTGCACCTATAGTCATCTCTGTGAAGAATATAAGCTTTTACGTTGTAAAAATCCTTCTGCTCGCCTGCTTGATAACTCTTGCCCTTAACATCTGGGTTAGTAATTTTATGAATGTCAAAACTTGCTGTCTCTACTTTCCACTCCGTAATCGGCAAAATAGACTCAATAAAGTTTTTTTCTCGCTTATGTGAATCCAGCTTAGATTTAGTGCTTGGTGCTAGTCTGCCATCAGCTCTCATAGAAGCACGATTATCCCATCGAGCAGGGCGATATCGGCATTTGCGGCCACGACGATTCCTACGATACATCGCACGTTGCTGGACTTTCTTTGATACATCTTGACGCAATGCAACTTGGCTCTGGTAAATTACTTGTCCAAGCCCGATAACAGCGCATCCAACTGTTTTGCTACCCGTATCCATCCCAGCGACAAGGTTTTGTTTATAGCCAGAACAACCACCAATCATCTTGATGGTGAACGGCGCTCTTTTGATCACTTTTGCATTACCGCTTTTAAGCAAAACTCTTGCTCTTTGTGGTTTGCAGGGCATTAACGGAACGCCTCTTTTATTGAGTACAAACACGAACATAACGTGTCTCTCCTTCGAGTAATGCGTATTTACATGCTTGAGGCACATGCAAAATCCGACTTCCTCTCGACCAGATATTAAGGCTTTAGATGAGGTTGACTGCCTATAACGCTTTAAGGCTGTTTACAGTGCCTCGACAGAGCAACGGACTGAGGTGGCATCCGAAGGTGTCTATATCAAAAATATCGTCTACTCACATACAATCCTCAGTGAGTGGTCTGGTCAACTTGGCTCCTACAAGCCCGTTCCTTTAGGTGCGGCGTAGTTGACTAGAACGTCATTCATACAAAGTATCCTATTGCGTTCTGGTGTAGTAATTGATGAATACAATCACTAAGACTATTAAAATTAGAATTGGAATTGGAATCTTTACTGTTGATTTTTGTTTTCCTACTCGATTATGAGCATCTGTTCCTTTCTTTGCCGCTTGAGTGTTGTATTCTTTACCACGATGTTGACAAAACTTCACAGGATCAGACGCATAAGCACTCAGCTCGCTAACAGTATAATATTTATTTTTCATATCTCTCCTTTTTATAAAACATACATAAACAAGCATCCGATTTCGCCAACAGAGACTATTATTTTGGCCAATGTGAATATAATTACACTGATCTCATTCATTTTTGGCTTTCTGATACACCCTCTGTTTCATTAATAAAACATTTTAATATCTAAGCTCAACTGTTTGCCATTTACCCTTCACACTAGCTCTGAGCTGCTGTTAAAGGACTTTTCTGTTTTCGTCTTTTGTTTAAGCGTCTTTCTAAATCATCAAAAGCTGCTTTTACTTTGGTATCAACTTCACCAGCTTTCTGAGACTTCAAAACTCTATTGAATTCATCATAGGGTAATTTGAGCTGTACGAACACCTCGTAAACTCCAGCTACTGGGGTGATTTTTTGATCTACCACTGAATAACCAACGACAGGAACTGCTTCAACAATTTTGTCAATTAAAAAAGTGGTTTGTGTTACTACATCACCATCGTCAGTACCTTTTTCGTAAGCTCTTTCTGAACCAGATAACTCTTGTTTATACATTTTGGCCAGTTCAAACTCGGCTTGCAGTTTTGCTGATTTAACCGCGTGACCTAGATGCTTTGAATGAGCATAACCTACGCCATAAAAACCCGTTTCATCTGCCACTGGAGGGGATATAAACCAACTAGGTGTAACATCAAGCTCATTTTCTCTGTCCTCTTGCAGTGCTTCAGTGTGTGATTCAGCTGCTTGTTGTTGTGGCGTCTGAGTTGTGCAACCAACGGTGATTATGCTCAATACAACCAGCGCGAGCACTTGCTTAAAGTTTGTTAATAAATTCATGGTTTCTCCCTTTCCATTGTAGAATTCACATAGTGAGTACAGAATACTTTTTCAACATCCATCTAAAAGTCAATATATCAATAGTTTGTACTTAGATGCACTTTTTTAAATTACCATCGTGACATCTTGCTTTGACCAACCATACCAATGTCCACCAGCTGCACATTCATTGAGTTCAGATAATGCTTTCATCATCTCAATATGACTTTTTGTAACTTTAGTACCTCTCAACTCGTATGGCTGGCAAATATCGGCATTAATATACTCGACAGCAATAAATGAAAATCTTTTAACGTAAACATCTTGTAAGCTCGCCACATACTGATAAAACACCTGCTGAATGTTGTAGTGCAAATCTCTTATTTGTCTTATGAATTTCTCTGGTTTAGTTGATTGAGTTGTTTTTACATCAGCCGCGTCACAATCAAATCTAAGCCAGTCGAATTTAACTTTCAACCACATATCAGTTAAAGGACACAAGCTGAGAATTGTAACTTCAGGAAGTCCATTTTCCAGTGTTCGTCTCGCTTCTGAATGCGCCATCACAGTTTTTTGAACTCTATGAGCATCATCCCAAACAACTGGATCTATGGCTTTCTTACCGCCATAAAGCAACTCACAGCCCTCCTCTCCTTCAACAATTTCCTTCTGACCTTCTTTATTCCTATTTTCTTGGAATAAGACATCAAATACCTGCGCCTTAGGATCAGCTTTTATTAGCCTTAATCCTTTATGATATTTATTTTCGGTTTTACTTTCGCCAGCTTCGACTAGCATTGCGTCAATCATAGTCAAGTTAGCCAACGTGTCTTTATTTACACTTGGTTTTACGAGTAATAGGCGTTCAATTTTATCGTCTTTTGACTCTTTAGCTGGTAAGCCTTTTTTGATTAGTTCCGTCTCTATTTCGGTTATAGTTGATAGTGCATCAGGGCAATCTGACGGCTTTAAATCCCTAAAGTATCGGTCATAAAAACCATCTGCTTCTAGACAAAGTTCATGACCATATGTACCAGCATCAAAGGTTCTATTTAGACTGATTGTTCGCTTTCTTGAAATATCTGATAGGTATTCACGATAATATAACGCTGGTGATTCGATGAATTTTTTAACCATACTAGAACTTGTTGCCTTTATCTTATGATAAAGGTCATTTGGCATTCCTAGATATATTCCTTCAATTAATTGACCTTCAGAATCTATATATAATGGATTACCTTTACTATCAAATGCATCTTTTGCTTGCTCCAGCCATGACGCAGATAATATTTCATCTTCAATAATTAAGTTTTCAGCATGATTCATTGGTTATCTCCGAAATCTATCTTGCCTACATTACAACATGTATATTTTTCAATGCGACAAAACAGAAAGAGCGTTTTATTGTTGCCTTATGGTTACTTTTGATTTGTATCCAGAGATTTTTTTTATGGTTAACTTAACCACATCGATATATTTCAGGAAACCATAATGGATGCAAAAACAAATGTGCTTAATTTGTATAAAGATGCTGATTTAAAGGAGTGTTACAAGCTTAACTTTAAAAATGCTTCAGGTGTTATAAGCGATGCTTTGCTTAATACAGAGTGGAATCACTCTTTTCGGTATCTAGTCGAAAACATCAACCACCCTTTTGATCCTGCTTTATCTCTTAGCAAAGTAAATCCTATTCATCTTCGTATGGCACTACTTGAACTTAGTGCTTTAGGGCTGTCTTTAAATCAAAACAGCAAACAGGCTTATATTTCAACTGAATATTCAACATCTGGAAAGTTACTTCCAAAATTGATCATCGGATACCGAGGAATGCAAGAGTTAATTTTTAGAACTAAGAAAATTAAAAACTTTGCCGTTCAGTTGGTTAGAGATGGTGATAACTTTACATGGTTTGGTGCCACTGAAGCGCCTATCTTCAGTTCAACTCTCAATAACGTTGATAAAGCAATCATTGCAGGTTTCGTAAAATTTGAATTCTGGGACGGCTGCATTTTTTGCGTTTCGATGACAGGCATAGAATTGAACACAATTGCTGACGAGCAGGTAAAAAAACAAATTGACATGTACGGTAATGCTGATAACTGTTTGTATGCCGGAGCATGGAGGTCATTGATGCTAACTATCTGTTTAAGAAGATTCGCATTTAAAGAAATAGAATCGTTTCTTCGTCAAAGAGATATTGTTTTATATAGCACGAATGAATTATCTGTATCCACTGACGACGATTTGCTGCTAGATTTTGAGCGACAACTCAATGAAAAGGTGTCTTAATATGAGAACATTGATTAATGCTTTATCTCACCATTTTGGTTCCGACGAGTTATCGACAATTAATGATTTTGTTAACTCGCAATTTCAGAGACAATCTACCGTTCATAATTCGTCTTTCTCTTTATTCGATATTGAAGATATGGACTTATGCAGTAAACACATTCTTGAATTTTTACATATTACTTCGCTCTCTTTATCAGAGTTTGTAGATAACTGTTTAATCGTTCCTTCCATAGATAGCTCTCAGCAAACTATTCTTGCTCATGTGATTGTGCGCCCTACCCTCTATCTGAAATTATTGAGTGATGTCACAACAATCAACTACTCAATCGTTAAATCCACAGATCTTTTTGAATGTTACACCACTGATGAATTACCCATTCATGAAATAAAAAGTGGAGAACGTGGTTCTATCATCGCAAGCTTTATTGGAGGCTCAGTTAAATCAACGCAACAACATTTCTCGTGTTACTTGAACCAAACAGAGATTGAAGAAATAGCGACTTTAATCTCTGAAGTACTATTCCCTCAAGTCGATGCTCTCTCACTTCAAGAACATGAAGAATTGCTAATTTCAGCGGTCTTTCGACGTTTTATCAGTGAACCTTCTTTTTGTTCATTAAAAGCAGAAATCAGTTCAGATCTGTTCAAAAAGCTTGAGAGCATCATTCACTATTGCAATGGTCAATATACAAAATTAGCAGTTAATGACGCTGTATATAGCTCTTGGGGGAAAGTAATAGCGAAAAAAGTAGTTCGTTATAAAGTCGGATTAAAACCAGCTCACATTCCAAGCTTGTCAGTATTCAAATCAAAGCTTCAATCGTTGAGTTCCGAATGCAAAGAAAGTCTTGAATGTGATCAAGTGATGACTGACTGGGGGGTGTTTTAACTATGTGTACTGACAGATTAAATAATACCTTGAAACGCGACTTAAACAACACACTGATGCACATTCGAAAGTATTGTGGTGCAAATACGGTTTATTTTATTGATGAAGCCAGCTTAACAACACCCGAAACGGTGATTAGATTTAAAATTGATTATGATAATGATGGTTGGTATTCAGTTGAAAATATCCGCTATTCAAAATCGGCTTCAGCTCCGAAGTGCCATATAAAAAGATTTGGTAAATTCAGGTATTTGCCGCTTGCACAGAAGAGACTCGAACAAGAAGTCTTTGCTTTAGAGCAAAATGGATATTTTTGCTTCAATGAAGTATCTAAGGCAATGATTAATTTAAAGGATCATGTTAATTCCTTTGAAGAAGCACGAATTAAATCTTCAGACATGAATAATTTGCTTGATGTCATTGAGTTCAAAGATGAGCTCTGCTTGCAACCTCTACCGATGGGTATTCATTCTTTTCTATTGATTGATTCGTTTGGTGATCCTTGGATTAAATCAATAGGCTGGAAAGGTAAGAGAGATTGGCAAAAACTGCCCTACTCCAATATCAATCAGTCAATACTAAAGACCATTCATATTGACGGTTGTAACGGAGCAATTTTTGAAGGATTTTATAACGGTCATAAATTTCTGGTGCTTGATGTGGTTTATTTGCACGATAAGATTATGAGTGATCTATCTCAAATGCAACGCCTAGCATCCTTAAAACAATATTTTAAAACTCATCAATTGAATCCTGAGTATCTATTACCATTCAAATTTCTGAACTTCAAAGACGTGTGGAAAACTCTCGAGCAACAATCAGATAATTACATTCTGAGTATGAATGAATCTACAACCTCTTTAGCTTCACAAATGGATGCAACATACTCCAAATATAGCATCACAAAAGTGCCGAGTACTGAGGTGATTATTGGTTCTCATATTAATGCTGATCATATTCAGCTGCTACGGGCAGAAAACCTCACACCTCTTCAATATTATTTTTTCCCTTTTCAGCTCGATTTTGAGCATTTAAGTTACCGATTAGTCCTTCACGATGATAGAACACAGGTTACATTTCTATGAGCCTGTTTTCTTTTTCACCATGACATGCTGCATTTCATCACTGTGCATTGCCTCAATCGCTTCTATAAGGCCCATTCCCTTATCAATATACTTTTGCCTAATCGCTTTTTCATCTGGGTTCGTTGTTAGGATTAACTGCAACCTTCTATCAGTATAGAGACGACAAACTTGTTTTTGGTTGTCGAATCGAACGAATACTTCTGAAAACGCTTCATTTGATACCCCAGGAATTGGTTTAACGGTGCGTAATGATCGAAGCATCGCAAAATCGGATTGTGATCCAGAGTACATTCTTTCTGTTTCTAGTTTATCAATCGCTTCACTATTTTGTTTCATGAGTAGCAGCCATGCGGAATTTGCAATAATTGCCTTACCCGCCGTTGATTCATATGCATCCATTACAGATTGAGTTACTAGCGCCCCACATCCATTCACTTTTCTGAATCGACGCCAACCAGTCTCAAGGAATTCGGCAAAAAACTTAAGCAAAGCAGCTTCGTTCCCATCGTCTTTCAGATATTGCCAACCTTCATCGATAATAAGCATTTTTCTTCTATCTACCCCGGTCAGGTACATTTGTTTTTGTATAGAGACAACTAAGGACATCAATACAACTACTTGTAGATGTGGGTCCGACTTTAACTCTTCTAACTCACAAACAATCAATCTTGAGTCGTATTTTACAGGCGGTTTATTTTTTGAGAAAAATTCTCCGTAGATACCTTTAGCGGTGAAAGGATGTAACTGCTGCCCTATCCGCTTAATCTCTTGCTCTTCATACTCTAAGCAGGCAGATGCAACATGATCAATTGTTGATTCCTTACCAGCTTCATCCCAGACTTCGGATAATATCTTTAATAATTCAGAGTTTTGGTAATCCGTTACATTACCAGAAGGGAAAGCCATTGCTTTTATGATAGTTCGAAGCATATTGGCTTCGCCTTCTTTACCATAAAAATCGACAATATTAGGAAATGGATTCATTGAGAATTTAAAATCGCGACCGAAGACTAAAAAGTTTGATTCGTTATATTGTGCAGCGAGACCTTCATAGGAACGGCCAACATCAATAATGAATACTTGAGCTCCATCATCAAATTTTTCTTTAGGTTTATCGGGATCAGCATGTTTTAGAATTCCTGAACCCAACATGCTATTCACCAAGTACCCTGTGAAAAATGATTTTCCTGCTCCAGATGTCGCAGCACAGTAGATATTGTAATTTGTATCTGATTTATAGAAATCCAAATTAACAACTTGACCAAGGCGGGAACTCATCATAAAAGCAGGATATGGTGTGTTCCCCTTCCAAGATGCCATGTGAGGAGTGAGAAACACTACACCTTTCGATGTGCCATCATTAAATCTATTCGAATATTGTGCAAATATTTTATCTAAACCAAATGGTAAATTACTTAAAAAAAACGGTAACGCAAAGTGATTATCAGGGACTACTTTAATGTTTAATCGAGAATAAAAGCCAATTAGATTTTCTGAAAACTTTTGTGCATTGAACCTACTTTTAGAGAAAACGGTTAGCTGTAAAGAATACTTAAGCAACCTAGAATTTTCTTGTGTTAACTCTCTATCAATCGCGTCATAGTCTTCTTTTTGAAAACCTAACTTATCAATAAACTTCAGTATTGGGCCTTGAGCTTGGTTAGTAATAAATGTTCTTCGTTTCAAAAAACTTGATTTTGCTTTGCTTTGATCTGGAAAAATTAAGTTCAATGTCAACATAAATGGTTCATGTAATCCATTTGTCCCCGTTTCCCAATCACCAACTAAATTCATCATCTGTCCGTAAATAATGTTTTCTGGCATCTCAATAATTGAAAGCGGCTTTATAAATAAACATTCTTTACTATTTTTGGTAATCGATATTCCGTCTTTTTGGATTTCAACTCGCTTCCCTGTAGCCAAAAGAGTCTGATTTAATGGTAATGTTCGAAACTCTTTATCTAAGTGTTGTGCTGTCTCTCTCCATCCTTCAGAATCATACATATTCAACAGAACTGTCATACGCCTTTTATAAGCTTGCTCATTAGCAATGAACGGTGAAAATAGGCTTAAACGAGATTGACATTGTTGTGTAATTTCTTGAAGTTTTTCAACTTCACCGTCTGTCGGTACTGGTTTCCTTATCGGGAGTTTAATTGTGAACCAAAACTCGTAATTCTTAAATTTAAAACCAGAATGGTTGATCGGCTCTTTCGTCCCTTCTCTGTAGAAGTTATGTATCGATTCAGCCAATGCCTCGCATTGCTCTGCATCAGAATTCAGCATTCTTTTTTTTCGGATACTGCGATAACCAAATAATGAATCTTCTATGTCCGGTGTGGATACCAACGAACACTGAATTGTTGTTCCTTCGGGAAAGTCTGACTTATAAATGGTATTGAATGCATTTTTTATCTCGTCATTACAGCCAGGTGAAGGCTGACAAATAAGTAAAGTACCAATAGCTGGACCTTCTAGTAGGAATAGTTTTTCATCATCCCAGTATTCAATAACAGGAAGAAGTTCACTGAATGAATTATGCTTGAGCATCTGTTCCAGCTTACGTTGATATGCTCCTGACATATTTAGTACTCCTTTTCCATATGTTCAATTGGAGACACACCTAACAATTTCTGCTTTCTTTTATTATTTTCTTGTTGAGTTTTTTCTCTGATCTTTAGCGGAACAACTCTAGTCGGACGAAGATTGGCTGCTTCTCCTATACTCCAGACTTCTGGCTCTACTTGGACATAGACATAACCAGGCATGTTTAAATGTCCATTGTCATCCTTATAAGACGCAATCAATATTCTCATCACCTTTGGAGCCGACAATACCGCTAACGGCTCAGGAGCCAGTGGTTCGACATTTGAAGGCCAACCTTGAAAACCATCTCGATTTTGATTTGTGATCTTCCCATTGGTGTTAATAGCGGTCGCTGGCTGATAATTTGAGTTTGTCTGCTGTGTATTTTCTCTAGCTTCGTATACGGTTGCATTCATGTCCCCAGTAGAATGACGACTGTGAATTGTTGAAGTATTTGCTTTATAGACAACAGCATCAACCTCTGTATTTTCCTTGTTAAAATCGACGGCTATAATATGGCCATCGTCATCAACAACGACCTTATCTTTGTAAGCCGCTTCTTTATGTAGATTTTCTAAGTTTTCTCTTGTATTTGTCAGTTCGTAAATATCTCTCGGGCCTGCACACGTTCCACCTTTCTTCTCATTCGGGCAAGTAAACTCAGGCTCCCCTATTGGAGTCATGCAACCAGAGAGCATTGTTATTCCAACTAGCAGTAATAGTTTTCGCATTTCTGTATCCTTAAGGCTGTGCAAACCATTCAGTAAAGTTTTTAGGAAAGCCTTTGCTCACAAGGCCGTCTTCTCTGATCAAATGTGGTAAAGAACGTATTTGATAAATATCGGTTAATAGCATAGCTATCATTATCTTTTCTTCAGTACACCCACTTTTAAGTGCCCCGAGAGCAAGGCTAGTCCCATTTATTAGGTCTTTTTTCGCTGCGTTTTGATCTACCGCACAGTGCAATCTACGAGCCCTATCGACGGCCTGATTGCCACCAACAAGCGGCATTAATATTACAGTCCAATGAACACTGTCTTCGTCTTTCATGAGTTTTTTCAGAAACTGCATGGTGTAATCAGAGGTAGGATCAATAAATGCTACACCTTGTCGTGGAATAGAAGGGTTTCCAATAGTGAATGTAGCCAGCTGTTTTTCAGGTTCGAATCCAATATTAGAAACTGGAGTCCGTTCTAGGGTTCTCGCATCCTCCAAGCTTTTTATTGTTTTACGATGCCACACATCTTTCATCACGCCTTCAAATACATAACGACCATCGCCACTAACAAAGTATGTACCTTGCTGAGCTTCCACAAAAAACAATTTACTCATTGGAATTTCTTGAATTCCTTTTATGATGCCCTTCGCCGTTAAACTGCTTTTAATGTCTTCTCGATATTTCTTAGCTTCTTTTCTTGCATCTTCTGCCAACAAATTTGAAAGAGACGGCTCCGTGACTTTAGTTGGTCTGAGTTGATGATCAACAATCAGTATGGGATTCTTTGTTCCCTCTGATAGATCTGATTTTTTTTCCTCTGATATAACGGTGCTTTCCCCCTCAGATATATCAATATTTTTTTCGTGTTTGGTAATTACATATACTGAAATACAGAAAGGTATCAGCAGCAAAATGACCATGATGAAGGTTTTATTCTTTTTAAATAATGGAGAAAGCTTACTCATTAGTTAAGCCTCTTAAGCATTTCGTCTGGATTGACGTAACCAGTAACGACTGTCTTACCATTCATAGCAAACGCAGCAGGTGTACCACGAACACCGAGTTGTTTACCCAGTTTGTATTGCTCTTCAATCGTGTTTTGGCAGCTTTTTGAAGGCGCATTAACACCTCTAGAAGACATATTAAAAACCATGTTCTTATTTTCGCTGCACCAAATGTTTTCTAAGTTTTTAAATCCATCGGTGTACTGCTGCGTTCCTGGATTAAAAATACCTTGTCTCGGAAATGCCGCATAATGGATGGTGATCCCTTTAGCGTTATATGAAGCAACTTGCGAATGCATTTTTTTGCAGTACCCACAGGATGTATCGTAAAAAACAATAACTTCATGCAATTCGTTAGGTGCTCGATAGGTAATAAAATCATTCGATAATTGGCTAATCACTTTTGAATATATTTTTTGATTGCGTATCTCAGTGAGGTTTTTTAAACCTTTTTCAAATTTATGTACCGTACCTGATATCAAATATTTCCCATCATTACTGACATAAAATATTCCTTTCTCCGTAATGACTTGTTTAAAAGAGGTCAAGGGTGAATCTTCAATATCATTTACTTTAAACGGAGTGACTTCTTGAAATGTTTTACTTAGCTCAGTCTTGGTTAACTCAGTAGCGTTAACTTGAATCATTAGTGCTAAGCCCATACTCGCAAAAATGGCAGATTTGAATTTCATTATCATGTCTCTCAAAGATTGGTGTTATCCATTATGAAAGCATGTGTATATCTCTAAAGGATTTGAGCTGTATTATTTGAGGTCTCTAATTGGCCCTTGGAAGTGTGTACTTTATTTAACAGGGGAGGGTTCTTCAGAAGTACCCGCTGCAAAACTCCGGATTGCATTTCTAATTTCAATCGGTTTATGTACTCGATGCATTTTTATTTCTACTTGCGCAGTCCCAGCACTACCAATATTTAAACTTCCAGTTTTTAATATCATGTCGATAAAATTTTGCTGTGCATCCATCACACAAATGTGTTCGAAAAGAATTTTAGTGTTTTTCCGACTAAAAACCCCTTTTCTAAACTCTATGCTTTTAGGGGTAATATGTAATTCTTCATCATTGCGTATATACCAAAGACGAACTAACAACCCCCACACAACTATCATAACGAAGAAGTATGCCATGGCAGCAAGGTTATCGGTGTAGCTTGATAAATCAAAATAGCCCGAGAGTTCCTTTATCGGTCCGATTAGATATAAGCAAAGCGCAACCATAGTAAATGACCATGCAATTTCCTGCCAACAAGCAATGAATGATGGTCTGACTATTAGCCCTTCGGTGATTGATTCTTTAGAGTCACCCACCAATTCCTTTAATGAGTACCAAAATGATTGTGACTGAGACATAGAATATGCACTTTTTAAATATGTTGTGTGACACAAACTAATCTAAAAAATCAGCTAGAAACAAAATAGCCACAAGAAAAAAGACCACTCTAATTCTTTTACGCCCCTTATATATGTTGTAATTTTCTCTTCATTAAAAATATATCGTTAATGTTTGACTAAAGCTCTACATTTTTCAGAGCTTTTCCATTTGGAATATTTGACTGAGAAAGAGGCTTGTGTATTTGAATGTTTTACATACTTCGAAATCTCTTACTTTTGTTCACGCGTGAACAGAGCCAACAAATAAGACTTAAGTAATTGATAAGTATATATTTATATTGAAATAAATGTTTGGTTATTTTTTCAAAAAAATATCCTGTAAGAAAAATATCATGCTCATATTTCTTCTAAACAAATAACCAAGATTATTTGAACTAAACTTATTTCGTATTTCATGTTTACAAAAGTGATGATATGCAGCATTATTACATTAAATCGAAAATCATGCATTTAAAGGAAAAAAGATGCTCTATTCAGGATTACTAAAAGCAGCAGACCGAGCAGAAGATAAACTTTTAGAGCTTTCTTCAGAAATTAAAGCTCAACGAGAAGAATTTAAGCTGTGTGATTTTCATTACCGAATGACTAAAGCCGCGATTGCGAACTTACCTAAAATGACTCGCGCCATTGTAGAAAAATCAATGAGTGAGATGGAAGGGCAGGGCTACCAATTTCCGAAAAGAAAAGCCGGTAGCACTCAAGTATATAATTTAACGATTGAAAATGTGAATGACATTTACCTCCATCGAGGAGTGCCTACTTATAAAGATACCTTCGATGAAGCTTGTGTGGTATTTGTTTCAAATTTAAAAGGTGGCGTTTCTAAAACTGTATCAACAGTAACTTTAGCTCACGCTTTACGCACACATGATGCCTTGATTAAAGAAAATTTGAGAATTTTAGTAATAGACTTAGATCCACAATCATCATCAACACTTTTTCTTAATCACGAATACGCCACTGGTGAAGTGAATAACACCAGCACACAAGCTATGCTGACAAACCCCACACGAGAAGAATTATTAAACGAGTTTGTTTGTCATACAATGGTGCCCGGTGTTGATGTGATGCCAGCCAATATTGATGATGCGTTTATTGCTTCAAATTGGAATGATCTGTGCGCAGAGCATGTCCCAGAGCAAGCGGTAAATTCAATACTCAAAGAGAATATTGTTGATAAACTGAAACATGATTACGATTTCATCTTGCTAGATAGTGGTCCTCATTTAGACTCAATGCTCACCAACTGTATATCGGCTGCAGATATTCTGGCGACACCCATCCCGCCAGCACAAGTTGACTTTCATTCGACACTAAAATATATCATGCGAATTCCAGGCCTTATCGAGAGCATCGAAGAAGAGGGTACTGAGGTGAGTTTACTCGGTCATATCGCTTTTATGTCTAAAATAACAACCAAAAGTGACCATATGTTGTGTCACGGTTTAGCGAAAGAAGTCTTTGGCAGCGACATGCTGGATGCAAGTTTACCCCGCTTAGACGGGTTCGAGCGATGTGGGGAAAGTTTTGATACGGTTATTTCATCCAACCCCAAAGTTTATCCAGGCAGCCCAGAAGCACTTAAGAAGGCAAAAGTAGCTGCAGAGTTATTTGCACTGGCATTTTTTCAAAGAATTCAATTAATCAGAGGTATGAAATGAATAACAGTAAAAGAGTTCCAATTGGACGCAAATTAGGTGGGTCGAAAAGAGCCAACCTGATCACGTTTAAGTCTGGTGAAACAGAAGAAATGATTTTTACTGTTGTTGATGCAAGTGATGTTGAACAAAACACTTACTTATCAACCGAAATACAACCGCGTATATATTCAGAACTCGATAAGAAAAAAATTGCTAAGTTAGCAAAGTCTATGAAGCGCCACCAGTTTGTACCATGTTTCGGCTTTAAGGACGCAAAAGGCCGTATCTGTATTTTTGACGGTTCAAGGAGGAGGGCGGCGGCAACTCAGGCAGATCTACCACTGAATATTTGGGTGATATCTAAGCCTGTTTCAATTGAAGACGCAAAATGGATTGCACGTGAAATGCAAACCAATACCGAAAGCCTCAATCGTAGAGAAAATGGTACGGTATTTTTTGAGCAGCAGTCGGGCAATGAAGTCGCTAATATTCCAGCGATGACGCTACGCGAAATAGCAGAAGACAGTGGGTTTTCTCTCGGTTATGTTCATAACGCCATAATGACAGCGAAAGTAAACTCTGAGTTGATTCTGTTAATTACAGAAGATACTGATTGCGTTGAATCTGATTTAACTGTCCCGAACTACAAAGCTCTGCTTGAAATTCAGCAAGCCACGAAGCAAAAACAAGTTGAAATCACCGAAGTAGGGCAGCAGTACCAAGAAAAACTAAATCAATTAGATACCGCCGCGAAACGGATAAGCTTTTTGTCTAAACAACTTATGGAAAAAAAAGCTACAACAAAAGTTAATTCATTTGTTTCGCTTATTGATATTGATAAAAACAAATGGGTACGGAAAATAGAGAAAAACCCAAGGAAAGTTGTGTTTGAATTTTCTCGGATGGATAGCGAATTAATCTCTGAAGTCGAGGCCTTCATTAAACAAAAACAAATGGAGAAAGAAAAAGGTTAACTTGTTATTTTAAAAGATAAAATAATTTAAAATATTGGTGTGTTCACGCGTGAACAACACAACAAAGAAAGAGAAACGAACATGCAACCGCCAAGTAGACATGTTCTCACTCTAAACTAACAAAAATTAAATATTAGGAGATAAGTTATGTCAGTGGAACGTATAGTAACAATCGCAAATAAAATTGCAAATGGAAAGCCAGTTCAGTTTCCAGCAATGACATTTTCAGACTGGGATTTACTCACTAGATGCATCAGAGAAGCTAAATCATCAAATAATCAAACACGCTAGTAATGAATAACTCGATGATTATCTTTGCCTCAAAAGAAAACAAATACATCCAAGGCATTACATAACGTCAATTGCGGTGCCTTGAGGTTTGTAGGGAAGGGCACCGCAAGCAAACTTAACTTTAACTACACTTATCGCCCCAAATTGCATTGATCCACTTGGGATTATCTATAAAAGGGTTTCTATTACCCTGAACTTCAAAAACACGATTATTTCTACGACGTTCAAATGCCGTCACTTCATATTGATTATTCCAAGCAACCAAAGTACAAAGATCTCCAATCCAAGGCTGTTTCTCTCGCCCATTGGTATCTTTAACCACAAGATCTGGCATTTTCTCACCTTTACCGTTATCACCTACTTCATAGCGAGTTGCCATGTAGAAAATCATGCGAGCGACTTGTCCCTTCGCACGATCTGTGGGCTCAAATGATGCATTTTCTCTGTCCACTCTTGCACTTGTTGCCACTTTGGTCCCGTCAGCGAGTTTATCGTAAACAATTTTGCCCCCATTATCATATCCATAATTTGAGTGGGTACTATTAATATTACGATCAGCGGGTCTTAGGTGGTGAATATCGGTATAACCAACCTGTGATTTTTTTCTAAACCCTCGAGATTTTGGCCACACGTGCTCTCTATCCCAAGCGTCATTTTTACCTTTGCCACGGTTAGCTTTCAGTAACGGTCTAGCCTCGTCAAGATAAAGAAGCTGAATAGAATCACAATTAATTACTTCGTCGCTACAAGCACTATCTGTGTATGCAAGGGCTTCCCACACATCAATATTTTCCCGGTCATGCCAATCATCGTTATTTCTATTGGTGTAATTAAGCACTTTATGACCATCAATAATGTCATGAAGAGCTGTTTTTAACTCATTTCCTGTTTTATCAGTGGTGTTGGCGTAGTACCCCTGAGGAATACCGGCAAAGCTATTGAAGGAGAGTAGGCAGTGATGATGATTCCATATCTCATAAACATATCTAAATCCTTTTATTGAAGTTGAAAATACATCAGTCGTTAAATCGAAAACATGATAACAAAAATAACTTATATCGCATTAAAGCTGTTTATACACGTTGTTTTCATTATGTGAATCCGCAATCGCCCCTTCTAGCTTTGATGCGCCACGAACCTCTGACTTTAAACTGTAAGGACATATTCCAGTTTGAGCGAGGTTAAAATTGGGCGACTTATTTGCTTGTCAAGATGACGAACCAAGACTCACCGTTTTATCAATGGGTGCTGGTCAAGATTCAACTGCGTTGCTATATAAATACATTAATGATCCAGCTTTCAAAGAAAAATACGCGCCTAACGATTTTTTAGTTGTTATGTCAGATACAGGAGATGAGTTTGATGAAACCTATGCTCATGTCAAGTATCTCAAGCAGAAATGCGCTGAGCATGACATTGAGTTTACCTTTATTACTCGTGATATGGGCTATCACACTGGCGACTGGCAATCTCTTCAGCATTTCTATAAAGCCAAGAGTGCAATTGGTTCTAAAGCATATCCTAAGATTTGCTCGCAGCGTTTAAAGATAGATCCAATTGGCGTTGTTGCCTAAATAATCTGAACTTTTACGAACAATGATGATCAGATCGACCAAAGCAATTTAACTCTCTGGTATTCATGGGCAAGTCGAAGCGAAAAATCATCAATTGGAAACAATATAACCAAGCGCTTATTAACCGTGGTTCAGTTACTTTCTGGCTTTGTGATGATACCTGCTCCAGTTGGTTAAATGACTCTCACCAAGTTGGTCGAGGCCGAACTTATACGTTCAGCGATAAAGCGATTCAAGCCGCTTTAGCCATTAAAGGAATATTCAATTTATCATTGAGGGCAACTCAGGGATTTATCGATTCGATTTTTGAATTAATGGATGCAAAGCTTCGCTCACCTGGTTATACCTGTATCAGTAAACGCGCTCAAACCGTTGATGTATCTTATCGTCTTCCAGCCAAAGGGGAGCCTGTTCATTTAGCGATTGATTCAACTGGGCTCAAAGTGTTTGGTGAAGGTGAATGGAAAACAAAAAAGCATGGCGCTGAAAAGCGACGCACTTGGCGAAAGCTTCATCTTGCTGTCGATACAGATAATCACCATATTGTTTCCGCAGAAGTCAGTCTCGTAAGCATTGGTGATGCTGAAGTATTACCAACATTACTAAGACCATTGCGACGAAAGATTAGTTCTATCTCCGCAGATGGAGCATACGACTCCAAGCAATGTTACTCGGAAGTGTTGAACAAAAAAGCAAAGCCACTTATACCACCACGGAGCAATGCGACTTTTTGGGAAGATGGTCATCCCAGAAACGAAGCGGTAAAGCGTTTAAAAAATGGCGAAATGAAAGAGTGGAAAGCCGAGTCTGGCTACCATAATCGTTCATTATCTGAAACGGCTATGTTCCGGTACAAGCAACTTATCAATGGGAAACTGTCGCTACGAAATTACAACGCCCAAGTGGGCGAAGCGTTAGCTGGAGTATGGGCTTTGAATAAAATCTGTGGTCTAGGAATGCCAGAAAGAAAAGAAATTAACTGATGACTTCATGCTAATGATAGGAAAATCATTTAAGCAACAACGCCGATCCAATTTACCGGTATCTAGAAGACTTTGTTGGTGAGCGTTACTCTGTCAAAACTGGACGTAAGGCCGGATTAAGACAATTCGCTTTAGAGTCTGGAAAAATTCGCATGATTATTGGAATAGCAAAAAACGAAGAAAAACGTACGACGGATGCAAATGATAACAAAGCTAAATGGTACAGAGACTCTATTGAACATAGTTATCCCTTAATTGATTTACAAATGGATAGAACAGGTTGCCAGCGTTACATTCGAAGTGTCGGTGAAAAAGTACCACTGCCAAGCAACTGTAAAATGTGTCCTTTTTTAAGTGAAGAAGAACTGGAATACATGAGGCGGTTTGAACCACAGGCGCTGGCACAGTGGGTGAATCATGAAAAAGCAAAACTAGATAAGTGGCAGCATTTAGAGCGAATCGAGACAGTCTCTAATTCAGGAAAAATCAAAATTGAAAATAAGAATTTTGGCGTGTGGGGGACAAAGTATTTGCCTGAAATGATCTTGCTCGTAAAAGTGAAATTCGTGGAGTGGTCTGATGAACGGGTTAGAGATTACCGAATGTCACATGGTCATTGCGTGGCATCAACATTTTAAATCACCATACAGTTTCAGATACCAATCACGTCACAGAGCTAAGATTGTACGAATAAAGGTTAAGAACATAAGATTTTAATCAAAACTATTCTATTCAAAAACAATAATTATTGTGTTATTAATTAGTTTATTAACAGTAATATCAACAACGTTATACGACTATTTTAGTTGTTAATTATGCGATTTATGGAACGTTACAGCTCTAAAAAGGATTTTAGTGATGAAAAATGCATTTTTTGTTTCAACCCTTCTCATTTCAGGTTGTACAACTCTCGGAATACCTGTATCAAATTTTGAAGCAAGTAGATATACAACAATTGAGAGTTTTATTGCTGGTAATTTCACAATAGGTCCAGAGCTTTTTTATTCTAAAGACATGAAACGCTTAGAAGAAGAGGGCGTTTTTTGGACTGCACGCTTTAATGAGATGAATCACACTTATTTAGATAAACCATCCAAAGATCTTGTAACTTATTGTGAATCCCAAGAAGGAAAATTAGCAAATATTCCTCGACATGATCTTAAATTGGCAGCAAAAGGAAGTGATACCATTCCTAAAATTTAACTAGGCTATAAAACTGCCCATTTTCGACTGCATAAACTGGTTAACCTTCCGGCTTCATTTCTCAATTTATTCCATGCATCGCAACATGCTTTAACAATACTTTCATAGTCATCAAA
>VSKX01017066.1_pt1 | contig 22291 bp, 18 predicted proteins | sample 4799481 | NCBI WGS metagenome assembly VSKX01 (sample SAMN12179537, study PRJNA552185) | sponge metagenome | biome: deep-sea hydrothermal plumes; feature: spots directly above weak diffusing fluid; material: sea water; isolation source: sponge from the Swan site of a hydrothermal vent ...
AATCACTATGAGCCATAAAGATTGGATAAATCGCTGGAACGAAGGTCGAATAGGTTTTCATCTTGCAGAAGTCAACCCTAACCTGATTGAATATTGGCTACAAATCAATTCAAAGCCACATAGTGTATTCGTTCCACTTTGCGGCAAAAGCCATGATTTAATGTGGCTAAATAAGCAAGGGCTTAACGTCGTTGGTGCTGAGCTAGTAGAAGTCGCGGTTGAATCCTTTTTTAACGAGCAACAGCTTAATCCCAAAATTGAACAATCAGGCGATAACAAGCTGTGGCACGATGGTGACATCAGTATTTATCAAGGTGATTTTTTTACTTTGCCAGTCGGAAAAATTGACAGTGATGCATTCTACGATCGAGCGGCATTAGTTGCATTGCCATCATCATTGCGTCAGCAATATGTTAATCAATTACTGACTGTCGCGCCTAATATACAGCAAGGCTTGTTAATGGCTCTCGACTATGATCAAAATAAAGTCGATGCTCCACCATATTCCGTCCCACAATCTGAAGTTGAGCAATTATTTTCAAAACATTTCGTCATCGAAAAACTGGCTACAATGATGGTAGACACACCACCAGGATTCAGAAAAGTCGGCATTATGCAGATGCAAGAAACAGTTTATAAATTAGCTCGAATTTGAATTGGTAGATGCAATGGCTCAAATTCTATGTCAACAGAATTTGAGCAGGATAATTGTAAGTGTATAGCGCTAACGATTCTCGACTAAATACGTGTTCATCATATTCAGTACATGACGAAATAGAAGATTAAGATGAACATAAATAAATTTTAACTTCCACATACCTTGCGCTTTATTTATACTCAATGATGGAAAGGTAAAGTGATGGAATAGCATGATGAACATCTAAAGATACTCGTTTTAACACTTACTCCTTCCATACTGTTCGCTCAATTTCGGATTTAAACGAAACTCTAAATGTTCAAGTGGAAATACTTTGTCACTAGACCTAAAACCAACGTTTTTAATGAACTATTCGAAAGCCTTACCCTCAGGCATTTCAACAGATACAAAATCTGCCTCTCAATGTAGTAGCCAACAATCAGCTAATGCCCCCGATACATTACGTCAATTAGACAGCATTAATGATTCCGTGAAACAGTTTTTTACTGATTTCACACCTAAACCTTTAACAACAAAATCAAGATTATGCCTTAAAGTAGCCACTATAATGCTGCCTGCTGAATCAGCGGAGTTGAAACGTAAAGTGAAATTTAGCTTACCCGTTGATTTTGTTGAAAAAAACAGCCGCGAAAGATATCGTTCAAAAGCGGAATTAAAAGCCCAAGCAATTGCAAGATCATTCATTTCTAAAGAAGATTTCACTCAAAGTAAGACAAAAAACGACACAGTAGCAAGCAGTAATGACGGGCAAGGAAGAGGAAGAGGAAGAGGAAGAGGAAGAGGAAGAGGAAAAAGTAACAATACTAGTAGCGATCTTCGACAAATAGTTGGCAACATAAGCACAAAGAGTAGCACCAAAACTATTTCAGTTATTATCCCAACTGAACATGGACCACAAACTAAAAAGCTACTATTACGGTCTGATAGCAAAGAATCTTCCAGTCATTCACATTTTCCACCTACTTATACTCCTAGTAGTTTGAGAGAGTGTCATCAAAATAAATGCTCGAGTGTTCCAAGGAAGCCGTCAACATCAATTAAAATTAATCATCCACCAAAGGTAAAAACCAAAACAACTAGTTCGATGGCTTATTCATTCAGCCAACCAAAAATTTTCACACAGCAGCAGAATGAATCAATCACTAAGCCTTTGACTGTAATAGAGTCGCTGCAAACCGATGAGCCAACTTTACTTAACACCATTGAACAAAACAGCATACCAACCAAGCAACAGGTACAAATTGACGAAATATTGCATACTGAACCGAAGCCTGATACTGAGACTGCACAACATGTTGTCCAAAAATTAGAAATCCCTATTCGAAGCATTACTGTGCAACCAGTGCTTGCAGAGACCACTTCCGATAAAAAAGATGAAGCAGTTGGCACTGCTATCATTGATTTACCTTTAAAAGTAGAGCCTAAGCGGACTAAAACAACGAGCGTAGCTTGTCAGAAAAAACATAGAAAATCTCCCAATAATTCTGTAATACTTGACTACCAACCAGCACCTTTAACACCTCCTTCCACCTTGATTGAATCATTAAAACAAAATCAAAAAGTAATCAAAAAAGAAGAAAACAAAAAATCACTTAAAGAAAAGCTTAAAAATGAATTGAAGCGTATCAGCCACAAAGAGCGCAACCGTCAATCAGTTGATTCAGATCCGTTAGCAATTTGCCAAAGTTATATATCTGATCCGGATGATTTTTATAAAGTAATTCAACATTTTTCAGAAACGACAATAAAAACTAGAACTTTTGAACCCAGTAGTCTTAAACATTGCTTATTCAAGTTAAATACTCATTACTCAACTTTCTTAATACATGTTAAACCTATTATGAATGGAACAAGGGAAAGTTATAGGAGGTTGAGTCCTGCAGACAAACAAAATAAACTCCTGAGTACTTTCAAAGTAGTAAATGAAATTTTCACACTATATTTTAAGCTTGCTTATGATATAGAAATTCATTTATTAGGTGATGAAAAACTAGATGAATATTTATTCACATGTTTTGGGAGATGCTCATACTGTATGTCTATCGCTGAAGAGTTAATACCTACGCTTTCTAATCGAGCAAAAAGAAAGATTAAAAATGAAGGTAATTGCCAAGTGTGGCTTGAAAGCGAGCTTAAACGATCAGCTTTAAAGACTCAAATATCTAGTAGGTTACTCTACAGTTCATGCAAAAAATCAAAACAACTCCATTCTAGCCCGAGTGATTTCATCGACACCACTTTTGCTGACGATAGAAAAACGTCTTTAGCTATTTACAAACAAGTTGTACCAGCTTTCTTAGCATCTACTCAATCCATAAAACCGAACCTTTTTTCTAATCAAGTAGAATACTGGATATCTAGGCTTCTGCTTGTCTCACAAACTCATCAGTTCAGTGAGTTTCCTCAAATAACAGCCCACATTCTTACTAGTATTAATGAGCTAGCCGGCTCTGAACTTGAGTTAGGTTTAATACATACTTTTATAACATTGAGGCTTAATTTTTATCGCGTTATTGATGAGACTAGCCAATCTGTTCAGGCCAGTTTTACTTTAAATGGTTTCGATCAGCTAGAACTTGATAAGGTAGAGCTATTACAACATTTTGAAATGATAGAGGAAAAAGATCAACATCATAAAAAGTTAGTTGAAATATTTGTTGCTCTAGGTAATGAAAGAAGTGCAAAAGATAAAGCAATGGAAATGTATTTAGACATCGCGAGCAAAGTGTGCAGGTTAAACCATGCTCTAACTATCGGATACTCTGAAAAAATCAAAGAACAAAAAAATCAATTTGAATTCAAGCTGAGTGTTTGCCAAAAAGTTGCTCAAGAATTACTAGTAGAAGAAGATTTGTTAGTCACGCAACAACTCGAAAGATCGTTTTCTCATCCCCCTCGCGACGATATTGAGTTAGCTGCACGCTCTGAGAGCAGAAGTGAAAGTGAAAGTGAGAGTGAGAGTGACAGTATCAACAGTGAAGTTTTTTTTGATTGTAGAACAGACGTTGTTGCCATAAACACTACTGGCAACCCACCAAGAGAACCTATTCAACAAATAGGTATTGATTTAGCAAGAGCAACCAATAAAATAAAATTAGAGATTGCGGAAAAATCTTATCCAATACTTGCGGAAGCACTTAAAGAAGTTCATAAACCTGCTCATAAAAAGTTCGAAATTGTTGTGATCATGATAGATTGTGATTTTATATTATTGAGATCAATTATTTCTAACGTGACTATTAATCATATGAGTGTTCTTCAATACCATCATGCATTGATGAGCGATCCGGATAAAGCAAAAACATTAGACGGTACATTCAAAAAAGCTGTTAGTAATATTACTGAGCAAATCCCTCTTCTTGATGAAAGAATAAACTCGCTAATCATACTTCTGGAACAACTTAATAATGCAGCAGAGCAGGAACATAATTCGCAAGAACAACATAAATGTGTAGAATTCTTAAACCAAAATATTTCAACCTTACTTGCTAGCCTAACGAAACTTAGTTCAATTAAAACCGATGTTTCAGAAAGTTACATAAAAAGAGGTGTAAGGATCAGAGAACGTTTCTCCAGTAGACCACGAGACTCATGCACCCAGAATCAAAGCGGGTCTGATTTAAAAGATAATGTTCGTGAATTAATGTCTACAACCAACCTATTTGATCAATATGTTAAACAAATCACAGAGCTCACTGGTCAAATAAGAGAACAAGTAAAGCTCTCGTATCGACCAATTGATTAAGACGCATTGAAACTGAAATCAAGCAATAACTGTTTTCATTGTTACGGCTCTAGCGATTCCCGACTAAATTCGTTGCCATCACACTCTGTACATGACGAAATTGAGGATGGAAATTCAATTTTCACTCCGTGGCCGCACTGACTGCATATAATTTGCCCTTGACTGACAATATCACCAACTTGATAGAAACCCTGATGTTCGAACTCCTGCGTAAGTTCATGCCATTCGACTTGACTGCGATCGGTAATTTCACCTAGCCAATGCCAAAGCGTATTTTCAATCGCCAGCATGGTTGGGCTTGATGCAAGACTAGATTCATTTTTCTGCTTTAGAAAAACCGAGATATCACGCTTTAAAAACTCTTCCACCAATGCGAGCTCTTTTTCACCTGAATCTTGTTTTAGTGCTAGAAACTGCTTGCCCTGTGCAACTGACTGATACAAATCATTTGCAGTCAATGAATTATCCTTTTGATACTCTTGTTGGATCTGTTTTATCAAGCATTGATACAACTCAAGTAATGCACTGCTTCTGTCGCTCATATTTGGCACTCCATTAATCAGGTGATTACTGCTAATTTTAGGTACAAGGTGAACTTAATATAGTTTATCCTATGCCTAATTATTTATGGAAACCACGCGCCAGATCAAATATATACGATCAAAGCTTTTTTGCTTATATATCGAGCAATTAAATGATGTCGATTTATGAACTGGGCACTGCCGGAAGAAGTTGATGCAAGAGCAATATAATCCCTCGGAAATTGAAGCTAACGTCCAGAAACATTGGGCTGAAAGTAAAACCTTTGAAGTAACAGAAGACGAAAGCAAAGAGAAATTCTATTGCTTATCAATGTTCCCTTACCCTTCTGGTCGTTTGCACATGGGTCACGTGCGTAACTACACCATCGGTGATGTTGTTGCTCGCTACCAACGTCTACAAGGTAAGAATGTATTGCAACCTATCGGTTGGGATTCATTTGGTCTTCCTGCTGAAAACGCCGCTATTAATAATAAAACGGCACCAGCACCTTGGACTTACGAAAACATCGATTACATGAAGAACCAGCTAAAATTACTTGGTTTTGGTTACGACTGGAGTCGCGAAATTGCGACTTGTACACCTGAATACTATCGCTGGGAACAATGGTTTTTCACCAAGCTTTACGAGAAAGGCTTAGTTTACAAAAAAACCGCTTCTGTAAACTGGTGTCCTAACGATCAAACGGTATTGGCGAACGAGCAAGTACAAGACGGTTGTTGCTGGCGTTGTGATACTCCTGTGGAGCAAAAAGACATTCCACAGTGGTTTATAAAAATTACCGCCTACGCTGAAGAGTTGCTTAATGATTTAGATGATTTGCCAGATTGGCCTGATCAAGTTAAAGCGATGCAACGCAACTGGATTGGCCGCAGCGAAGGTGTAGAGATCACCTTTAATGTTGCTGACAGCGAACAAAGTTTTGATGTATACACCACTCGTCCTGATACCTTAATGGGTGTAACTTACGTTGCTGTTGCAGCGGGTCATCCGTTAGCTGAAGAAGCTGCAAAAAATAACGCTGACCTCGCTAGTTTTATCGATGAATGTAAAAACAGCAGCACACTAGAAGCGGATATTGCCACCATTGAAAAAGCAGGCGTATTTACAGGTCGTTATGCAACGCATCCTTTGACTGGCAAGCAAGTTCCGATTTGGGCGGCTAATTTCGTATTGATGAACTATGGCACTGGCGCTGTTATGTCAGTACCAGCACATGATCAACGTGACTATGAGTTCGCGACTAAATACGGCTTAAACATTGAAGCTGTAATCAATCCTAGCGAAGGCGAGCTTGATTTAAGTGAAAGTGCTGCGCTTGGCAAAGGCGTGTTATTTAATTCTAATGAATTTGATGGTTTAGATTTCGATCAAGCCTTCGACGCTATCGCGACTAAGCTCGAAGCTGAAAATAAAGGCAAGCGTAAAGTTAATTATCGCTTGCGCGATTGGGGAGTTTCTCGTCAACGTTATTGGGGTGCACCAATCCCGATGGCAACGTTGGAAGATGGCAGTGTTATACCAATTCCTGAAGAGCAACTGCCTTTAGTTTTACCTGAAGATGTTGTTATGGATGGTATTCAAAGTCCGATTAAAGCCGATACCAAATGGGCTGAATTAACCATCGACGGTCAAAAAGCGATGGCTGAAACGGATACCTTCGACACCTTTATGGAGTCAAGCTGGTATTACGCTCGCTACTGTAGCCCGCACGCCGATCAAATGCTTGATCCAGCAAAAGCGAATTACTGGTTACCGGTTGATCAATACATTGGTGGCATCGAACACGCCTGCATGCACTTATTGTACTTCCGCTTCTTCCACAAATTATTGCGTGATGCCGGATTAGTTGACTCAAACGAGCCAGCGAAACGACTATTAACTCAAGGCATGGTATTGGCTGACGCTTATTACTATCTTAATGCCAAAGGTGCTCGCGTTTGGGTTTCACCGCAAGATGTGGTTGAGCTTGAAAAAGACGACAAAGGTCGCATAACCAAAGCGGTTGATAAAGAGGGTAACGTACTGACTTATACAGGCATGAGCAAAATGTCTAAGTCTAAAAATAACGGTATCGATCCACAAACCATGGTTGAAAAGTACGGTGCTGATACCGTTCGTTTATTCATGATGTTTGCTTCACCTCCTGAGTTAACGCTTGAATGGCAAGAGTCTGGCGTTGATGGCGCACATCGTTTCATTAAACGTTTATGGAAGTTAGCCAGCGATCATATTGCACAAGGTGAAACGGTTGATTTAGATAAATCATCGCTGAATGGCAATCAAAAAACACTTCGCCGTGAATTGCATAAAACCATTCAAAAAGTGACTGATGATATCGGTCGTCGTCAGATGTTCAATACCGCCATTGCCTCAGTAATGGAGTTAATGAATCACCTAACTAAAGCGAAAAAAGAGTCAGATCAAGACAGAGCTATTATTGCTGAAGCCTTATCTGCTGTTGCTCGTTTGCTTTACCCAATCACGCCACACATGAGTTTCCAATTGTGGAATGATTTAGGTAACCAAGGTCCAATTGAAGATAGCTGCTGGCCTGAAGTTGATGAGTCTGCATTAGTTGAAGACAGCAAACTTATTATTGTTCAAGTGAATGGTAAATTAAGAGCTAAAATCACCGTAGCTGCTGATACATCTAAAGAAGAAGTTGAAGCGCTAGGACTGGCCGATGAACACGTGACTAAGTTCACTGACGGCAACACTGTCCGTAAAGTGATTTATATACCGGGTAAGCTACTGAACATCGTAGCGAACTAAAATGAGCTAATAAAGCGCTTTGATTCTTGATGATCGATAGTGGATGATCAATAGTTGATGGTAGATCAGCTCAAAGCGCTTTATTTTTTAATCTGTCATACTCAGCTTATAAATAAACATAAAGGATTTGATTACATATGCTTATAAAGCGCATTGGTTTTGTCATTATGGCACTGGTAATCTCACTCAGTACGGGATGTGGCTTTAAACTACAAGGCAGCTATTCGATTCCTGATGAATTAAAAACACTCAGTCTTTCAAGCCAAGATAAATACGGCGAATTGACTCACCTAGTCCGTGAACGGTTGCGCTTAAACAGCATTAATTTAGTCGAATCAAATGATAAAACACCTCGTTTGAAGCTGATAAAAGACTCACTAGATCGCACGACACTTTCGCTTTACCCGACAGGTAATGTGGCAGAATATGAACTGATTTATCAAGTTGAATTTACTGTAAGCTTCCCAGATCAAGAAGCCATGCCGTTTCAAGCATTAATACGACGTGATTACCTAGATGATCCAAGAACCGCTTTGGCTAAAAGTCGTGAGATGGCATTGTTAGTAAAAGAAATGCGTTTGCAAGCTGCAGATAAAATCATTCAAACACTTGCTGCGATTGGCCAATAATTATGCGAGTTTATCCAGACCAGATTTCAAAAAACCTAAGCCAACTAAAACAGGTTTACATCCTGTTTGGTGACGATCCATGGTTGATTGATAATTGTAAGCAACAAATTATCGCTGCTGCACGAAAGCAAGGGTTTGATGAACGCATTCAACTCTACCAAGAAACTGGTTTCAACTGGAATGATTTGATTTCAGAGTGGCAAGCACTGAGTTTATTTTCCAGTAAACGAATTATTGAACTTACGCTACCTACATCAAAACCAGGAACCGAAGGTGCCAATATTTTTAAAGAGTTGATGGCGCAACCCAGTCCTGATGTTTTGTTGATTATTCAAGGTGCTAAAGTTACGGCTGAGCAAACCAACAGTAAATGGTTTAAAACCTTAGACAGTAAAGGCGTGTATTTACCTTGCGCAACACCTGAGGGAACGCAGTTTCAACGCTGGCTTGATAACCGAATTAAGTTTTTTAAACTAAAACTACAACCAGACGCTCGCGCTCTTTTAGTCACCTTATATGAAGGTAATCTACTGGCTGCTGATCAAGCACTTCAACTATTACAGCTTTTAGCTCCTGATCGCCTAATTGATGCAGAAGAGCTCACACATTACTTTGAAGATCAGTCACGATTTACTGTTTTTCAACTTAGCGATGCCATATTGGCGAACAAACATAATAAAGCGATGCATATGCTGTCTCAGTTAAAAGCTGAAGACATTGCCGTCCCCATTATTTTGTGGGCGCTATTTAAAGAGTTGAACACGTTAATCAAACTTAAACACGCGCAACAAAATCGAGAAAATTTAACGCCATTATGGAGTAAACTACGAATTTGGGATAAACGAAAATCCATCTATCAAGATGCGCTTAACCGATTAAGTTTATCTAACATTGAGCACATGCTATCAATGGCGTCGAGCATTGAGTTAAATTTAAAACAACACGGAATTGAGGATTGGACGGCCATCAGTCATTTGTGTTTATTATTCGATCCAGTTGCCCATCAATCTTTAGCACACATACAAGAGTAAGCAGACGATGAGGATAGGTATTCTCGGTGGCACTTTTGACCCAATCCATTATGGCCATATTTTACCTGCACTTGAAGTCTTGTCAGCGTTGAAATTAGACAAAGTCTGGCTAATACCAAACCATATCCCTCCACATAAAAATACCGTTCAAACGAGCACTCAGCACCGTATAAATATGGTTCAGTTGGTGTGCGAGCAGTATGATGAGTTTGAGCTGTGTGATATCGAAATTAACCGTGAAACACCGAGCTATACCGTAACTACACTGCAAGAACTTAATGACAAATATCCACAGCATCAGTTCACTTTTATAATGGGCACGGACTCATTGCTTTCATTAGATAAATGGTATCAGTGGCAGAAGTTATTTGAGTTGTGTGATATCGCAGTAATGCGTCGTCCTGATTATCCGAATGAAAACATATCAGATCTCAGTTTTTTAGATAATCGGATATTTTCTCACTGTGACGAATCAATAAAAAATAAAAACGGAAGACTATTTGATATAGAAGTTATACCTCAAAAAATATCTTCTACAGAAATAAGACATGTTATGGCCGAACAGGCGTACGTAGAAATAATGACACCATCTTGTATACAAAATTACATTAAGAGCAACAAACTATATCGTTAAAGTTTAATAACCTCTTTCTTTGAAATACTTTAAAAAAAAAGCATCACTTTTCTCTTTTCTTTTTTTACTTTCGAGTGTCCTTTCTTCAATGATTTGATTATATTCTGCTCTTGACACCCGTTTCACCGATGTTTTATCTTCTGGTTTCGTTACTCTCCGATTAAAAGCGGAAGAAAAAAAAGTCAAAATTGAATTTCCCCGGCTTGTACTTTGAGCTGCCGCCTCTGATTGAAGTGATGAAGCACTCACTTCGCTTTGTTTATATTGATAATCATCACTACTCTTTGTAGCCTTATTTTCGATTGTCGAAACGGGCTTCATTTCTACTAGTCTAGAATTATCTGTTCCACCGTAATTTAGTTTGACACTTGCTCCAGACTGGAATGCACCTTTAAGTCCTGACATTTAAAATACCTTAGTCATAATAATAAGCATTAACCTAGCCGTTAAAATCATTAATAACCAATGAAATAATTTTTAGAATCAATCTAAAAAACTACTGTGATACCAATCCGCCAATTCAGTAAAATGATCATTAACTGCATCTGCATGAGTCAACATACTACTGTGATCATAATCGTGAAAGTTACCATTGCTTTTAGACAGTAACGTGTATTTGGCGTGCTCTAAACCACACTCTTTCATGATAGCTTTAACATCATTTGGATTACCCAAAACCGTATCGTTGTGAGCAGTAATGAACCAACATGGAGGCCATTCTATATCTAATGCCGCTTTTGCATAATCAAAATGATCATCATGATCTATCCAATCACGCTCTACCCAATCTATTGCTTGACGTGTCGTGGTGCGACTGTCTCCATCACTGCCAAATTTCCATTTATCTGCAGCAAGATAACCATCGATTTTAATAAGCGCAGGGCATATTAATTTCCAGAATAGATCAATCATCAAGAATTTTTTTAATGAACGCGTTCTAAGACGTCTTTTTGTTCCAAAGGTGACTACTGAAGCCACTTGCTGTTGATGATGAGTAAATTTAATCAGACTGCTGAGCAGTAACACGCCTCCCCAAGAATGCCCTAACCAATGGACTTTTTTAACCTGAGGGTGCTGAGATAAAATGAAATCATGAGCTAGCGGGATTTCTTTACAAATAGTATCAACCTGAGATGGGTCAAAATCGCGACTCAATTTAGGCGTGCTTAATCCTCTACCCGCTGCATCCATCACATACACGGTAAAGCCTTCTCTCGCCAAGTAACTTGCCAGCCCTCGCCCCGATTCAGAGTAAAAAGAGCGGCCGTTAGATAAAATCCCATGCAGCATGAGTATTGGAATTTTATCTGTTTCACCATAATCAGGCGCTAATTTACGGAGATGCAAATGACCTTCGCCGTAAGGGATGAATAATGACTCTTGTAAAATTGATACCGACAACAGATGTCTCCAACGCTAGTACTTAGAATTATTACTCTAATAACTCATTGCATTTTTATCAACCTAAATTAAACATTGAAATGACATATTAACAATATGAAGAATACTCTAAATACTAACTAGGCTGTCAAAATATAACCAATTTTAACTGAAACCACTTATCCAATGCTATTCAAGCACTAACACCGTTATGTAAACATTATCTCCTGAGGTGCTCGCGGTAGATAAAAAAATCATCGTTGATATTAGAGTGCTATGCATGGTATAAAACCAATCCTCAATCGGTTTTATTATTTTACTTTACGAAAAGGAATCATCAATGCAGCTCGGCGAACTTGAAAAGCAAGTATTGCATTACCTTTGGCAATATAAAACAGCTGATGCGAAGCAAGTATTCGCTTACTTTGAACGTAAGCGTGGCGGTACATTAAATACTATTCAAAGTACCTTGGATCGCTTATTTAAAAAGGATTTACTTACGCGTCATAAAGTAAGTTACGCTTGGCACTATGAGCCTAAAGTTGAGAAAAACCAATTAATAGCACAAATGATAAAGTCCGTTACTAGTGATTTTATCAGTGATGAAGAAAACAGTTTAGTGGCGGCATTTTCTTCCATATCTCAAGAGCTAAACGAAGATCAACTGCTTAAATTAGAAGGTTTGATTGAGCAACAAAAGCGTAAGCTGCAACAAGAGAAATAATCATGATTCAGGGTGAAATTGCAATTTGGCTAAACATGATGACAATCGCTATCATTAGTTTTTTATTGGCGACGCTTGTCGTTTCAACTGCATTTGTCTTCCTGCAACACAAGTTATTCAACATTGCTCCCAAAAACCGTCGATTAATGCTTTGGTTGATTGTTTTAGCGCCTTGGGTCGCTGCACTTTGTGTAGCTTGTGATTTTTCAGTGGTTATGCTGAATGATCGGAAAAGTATCGAGTCGTTTATTACTCATTGGCATCACATTACTCGCTTTGATCTTTTCACTTGGCATGGTGTATTATTGATTACTTGGCCAATTATTGCGTTGTATTTAATCGCCATTAAGTTAACAACATTAATCAAACACCAACGCCAAATTCGAAGTATTGAGCAATTCTCACTATTAAAAAGTCACAATGTATACCAGCTTAATTCTGATTGTGTAAGTGCGTTCACCAGTGGATTAATTAAACCTAAATGCTACGTTTCAACGGGGATGTTTGAGCACACCACTGACATCGAACAAGACATTATTTTAAAACATGAGCAAGCCCATGCGAAAAATAAAGATCCATTAAAGAAGTGGTTGTTTAGCTTGTTTGCGAGTTTCTTTCCAAATGTACTATCGACTAAGTTGAAAATGCATTTATCTCTTACGATGGAGCAAATGGCGGATGAAGCTGTTGCTAAAACGACGACATCAAGTACTGATATTGCAAGTACATTAATTAAAGTTGCTCGGATGAATCAGAATTTCAGTCCCGATTTAGAAGCTGAATGTATTACTAATTTTGGTGCTAGCACCCTAGAGCAACGAGTGCTCTTTCTATTAGGTCAATTAGAAAATAAGCCTGTGAGTAAATCCATATCTTTAACTCTACTTGCCATTACAACAGCTTGTTGCTTGTTATCGATTGATAGTATTCACCATTTAATTGAACTTTTATTTCAACATTAGTAATTAAAAACTCATAACGATTATTTAGAACTAAATACAATAACCAAACCTTAGAAACCGACTTGAAATCGGTTTTTACCAGAACCAAATACCGATTAGCGATCGGTTTTAAGCGGAGTAACACGAGGATGATCAATAATAACCAAAACGCTTTCATGGGCGCACAGTTAACAAAAAAACTGTTGCCATTTGTTGCGTTAATGTCAGTCGGATTTAGTAACATTGTTTTTTCGCAAGATATGGTGACAATTAATCTAAACGAAGCTATCCGGCTCACATTATCTAAGAGTCCTGAGCTCCAAACCTATGTTCATCGCGCTGAATCAGCAAAAGGAATGATTGAGCAGGCAGGCGTGGGTAGCGTTGATGAATTAAACATTTCTGTTGAAGATGCGTTCGGTACTGGTCAATTATCAGGTATCAATAGCGCCCAAACCAACGTTAAATTCTCGTGGTTATTAGAGCAGCCACTACTCAACTCTAGAGTGCATCTCGCGTCTAAAAAAGCTGGTCTAAATCGTCTGCAAAAAAATGCTAAAGCTGTTTCAATTGCAGCAAAAACTGCTGAATTATTTATCCGTGCTCTTTCATTAAAAGAACAAATGAAACTGGCAAAATTGTCTGAGTACCAAGCAACTCAAGCACTCAATGAAATCAAAACATTAGTTAAACGTGGAAAACTAAACCAAATTACAGAGCTCAGAGCAACAGCTGACTTATCTAAGAAGATCCTCGTAGTAGAAGATTTAGAACATGAAATTTTGGTTGCGAAAAATTCGTTAGCAGCGCAATGGAAAGGTTCTAATAACTTTAATTTGAGCGGTGACTTACTCAGTATTCCATATATCGCCACTAAGGTGCAGTTACTTAAACAACTAAAGCAAACACCAACCTATCAACTTTTTGCTGAAAAACAATTAGTTGCTGAGGATGAAATACAACTTGCTAAAGTCAGCGCTACACCAGCATGGCGAATATCGACTGGAATACGCCGTAATGAAGCTTTTGATGACTATGGGATAACCGCTGGGATCACAATACCTTTAGGCGGGGAAAACCGTAATAGAGGCAAGATCACTGCACTAAAAGCTGAGCAACTCAGTCAACGTTCTGAAGCCGAAGCTTGGTTTACTAAAATGTCAGCTGAAGTCTACGAGATCAATACCAAATATTCACACAACCAACATGTGATCAAATCACTCAATCAGAAAATAATACCAACACTAAGTAAAGCCAATACTGCAGCCCAACAAACATTTAAACAAGGTCGTTTCAGTTACAGTGATTGGTACTTCATTCAACAAGAATTACTCAGTGCTCAAACCGAACTGATTCAGTCATACACCAATATTCATTTAAATCAAATTGAATTAGAGCAGTTAACCGCAGCGTTTATCAGTAAATAAACACGTATCCACATTATTATTGAGTACAAGATTATGAAACTAAAACCGATTTTAGTCGCCATGCTGGTGAGCTATTTACCAATTCAAGCCAATGTATTTATCTCCGACAGTTACGCTGTTTCTGCTGATAAAAAAGAATCTGAAGAAGTAGAAAAGGGCCCAAACAAAGGCCGTATGCTTCGCGATGGTAATTTTGCTATTGAACTGGCTATTTTTGAAACTGGCGTACCGCCAGAATTTCACATTTATGCAACTCAAGATGGAAAAACTATTTCAGCGAACGACATTAAAGTTAACGTCCAACTCACCCGCCTTGGCAATGTGATTGATGACATTAACTTCACTTCTGAAGGCGATTTTGCATGCGGTGACATGGTGATTTACGAACCACATTCTTTTGTAGTTACTTTAACTGCAACTTATAAGGGACAACAACATCGGTGGTCATACGATAACTTTGAAGGCCGAGTCCAAGTTAATAATGACGTAGCGAATGAAATGGGCGTCAGCATTGAAAGAGTTGGGCCAAAAATGTTGCAAAACATTGTAGAAGTCTATGGTGTGTTAAAACCAGCGCCTCATGCTGTACGTAACATTAGTGCTCGCTTTGCTGGTGAAGTTCAAAAGCTCAATGTCACGTTAGGCGATCGAGTTAAGAAAGGTCAAAAGCTGATGACGATTATCAGTAACGATAGCTTGCAGCCTTACGCTTTGTATTCTCCGATTAGTGGTGTGGTAACTCTGCAGGAAACCTCTACAGGTGCGCAAACAAGTAATGTTCCATTACTTACAATCACAGATACGAGCAAACTCATTGCTGAAGTTAACGTATTCCCTAAAAACCAAGCATTTGTTAAACCTGGTCAAGAGATAACGCTGACCACAGTTCAATCCGGGCTTCAGTATAAAGCAACCATTAACAGTAGTCTTTACCAGCTAACCCCTGAACAAGCCAAAGTGTTTCGTGTTGAAGTTGACAATAAAAACGGCCAATTCAATGCTGGTCAGTTCATCAGTGCTCGTATTATCACTGATAGTTATCAGGTTCCCTTAGCCGTTAAAAAAACTGCTTTGCAAAGATTTCGTGACTTTACCGTAGTTTATACAAAAGTAGGCTCTGAATACGAAGTACGAATGCTTGAATTGGGACGAGAATCAACACCATGGGTTGAAGTACTTGGTGGCATCAAAGCAGGTTCTGAATATGTCGTTGACAACAGTTACCTCATTAAAGCTGATATAGATAAGTCTGCTGCATCGCACGATCATTAAGGAAGTTGTATGTTAGATCTAATTTTAAAATTTGCCATTCAGCGCAGTAAGCTGATCATGGTTGCCGTGTTGGCAGTCGCCGCACTCGGTCTATGGAACTTTAAACTGCTTCCCATTGATGCTGTTCCTGATATTACTAATGTTCAGGTTGTCATTAATACTGAAGCACTTGGTTACACGCCTCTTGAAGTCGAGCAGCGAGTCACTTTCCCTCTCGAAACTACATTGGCAGGGTTACCAGGGCTGGTAAATACTCGCTCAGTGTCTCGTTACGGATTATCTCAAGTTACTGCTATTTTTAGTGACGAGACCGATATTTATTTTGCTCGGCAGTTGCTTAACCAAAAACTAGCGAGCGCAAAGAGTGAACTCCCCCCAGGATTACAACCTGAGATGGGGCCAATTTCGACAGGTCTTGGTGAAATTTTTATGTTCACCGTAGATGCTAAAGAAGGTGCTACAAATCCAGATGGTTCTGAGGTTACACCAACCCAGTTAAGAACAATTCATGATTGGATTATTCGCCCACAACTTATGCAAGTTGAAGGTGTTGTCGAAGTAAACCCTATCGGTGGTTTTAAACGTGAAATTCTGATTGCGCTAAACCCTGAAAAGTTACTCGCTTATGGTTTAACTCAACGAGATATTATATCGGCTGTTGGTACTCACAACCAAAACCGCGGGGCTGGTTACATTGAATACAGTGGCTCTCAATACCTAGTACGTATTCCAGGACAAGCCGAAGACTTGGCGCAGCTTGCTGAGATCCCTGTGATTAGCAAACCTGGACAAGTTATTCGAATTAAAGATGTTGCTGAAGTAAAAGAAGGCAAAGAACTTCGCAATGGTGCGGCGACTAAAAACGGTCGCGAAGTAGTTATGAGCACCGTATTCATGTTGATAGGTGAAAACAGCCAAAAAGTTGCGAAAGGTGTTGGAGAACGTTTAAAAGAAATCAATAAAAACTTACCTGCTGGAGTCGAAGCTACCGCCGTTTACGACAGAACTAAGCTCGTTGATAAAACCCTAAACACTGTCCAGACCAACTTGGTTGAAGGTGCGGTTTTAGTCATGGTAATACTGTTCCTATTATTAGGAAATATGCGAGCAGCATTACTTACAGCAGCGGTGATCCCAATTGCCATGTTGATGACTATCACCGGAATGGTGCAGGCTCGTATTAGTGCGAATTTAATGAGTTTAGGAGCCTTGGATTTTGGTCTTCTTGTCGATGGTGCCATTATCATTGTTGAGAACTGTATTCGTCGACTGAGTCAAGCTTCTCAGCTCAAACCTTTACCACTTAAAGAGCGTTTCGACTTAGTTTATCGAGCAACCAAAGAAGTTATCCGCCCTGCACTATTTGGCGTATTTATCATTACTGCAGTATATCTGCCTATATTTGCCCTTGAAGGCGTTGAAGGTAAGATGTTCCACCCAATGGCACTAACGGTAGTGATTGCGCTGATTTGTTCTATGGTGCTATCAATAACTTTCGTTCCTGCTGCAATTGCTTTGTTGTTTACAAAGCCAGTTAAAGAAAAAGAGACATTTATCCTCAAAGTCTCTTCAAAGGTTTATAGGCCCCTACTTGATTTTGCGTTAAAAGCACGTTTCTTAGTGATTGCTGTTGCTGCAGGACTGGTCATACTTGCTGCAGTACTGACAACTCGTATGGGCAGTGAGTTTGCGCCAAACCTCGATGAAGGTGATATTGCCATGCATGCCTTACGCATACCTGGCACATCGTTATCACAAGCGGTTAGCATGCAAGAAGCTTTAGAGAATCGCATCCGCGAACTCCCTGAAGTCGAACGTGTTTTTGCCAAAATAGGTACTGCAGATGTTGCAACAGACGCAGTGCCACCAAGTGTTGCTGATAATTTTATCATCTTAAAGCCTAGAGACCAGTGGCCCGATCCTAAAAAGCTTAAGTCTGCCGTTATTAATGATTTAGAAGCCGTAGTAAACCAGATTCCAGGTAGCCGATACGAATTTTTACAGCCTATCCAAATGCGCTTTAACGAGCTGCTCGCTGGAGTTCGTGCAGAATTAGCCATTAAGGTATTCGGTGATGATTTCGAGACTCTGCAACTAGTTGGCAATCAAATCCAAAAAGTTATTGCCAATGTTGACGGTATTGCTGATGTCCAGCTTGAACAAACAACGGGTCTGCCTTTTTTAACGGTGATCCCAAAAGACAATGCTTTGGCGCTTTACGGGATAACAAAAGCTGAGCTTCAAGATCAAATAGCGGTTGCTATCGGTGGTGAGAACATTGGTAAATTCTATCAAGGCGACCGTCGCTTCGATATCGTTGCTCGCTTAGATGAAAATATCAGAAACGATAAAGATGGACTATCGAACCTGCCTATCCTTCTCGGTAACGGTAAGTATCTACCTCTATACGAAGTTGCGGATGTTAAAACGGTATTAGGTGCAAGCCAGATTAACCGTGAAAATAGTAAACGTCGTATCGTCGTCACCGCTAACGTTCGTGGTCGAGATTTAGGTAGTTTTGTTGGTGATGTTAAAGCAACGATTGAATCAAAAATAGACATACCGTCTGGGTACTGGGTTGAATACGGCGGTACTTATCAAAAGCTACAATCAGCTTCAAAGCGTTTGAGCGTTGTTGTGCCAGTAACTTTGTGTTTAATCTTTGGTTTGCTACTTTTGGCATTGGGTTCATTTAAAGATTCATTCATTATCTTTACTGGTGTGCCACTCGCATTAACAGGTGGTATTTTCGCTTTGCTATTAAGGGATATTCCATTCTCTATCTCCGCAGCAGTAGGCTTTATTGCCTTATCGGGTATTGCCATATTAAATGGCTTAGTGATGGTGTCATTCATTCGTGAACTACGTAATGAAAAGCTACCTCTAGATTTAGCAATTACTCAAGGTGCAATGACTCGCTTACGCCCAGTACTCACAACAGCTTTAGTTGCATCGTTAGGTTTTATTCCAATGGCACTAAATACAGGTATTGGTTCTGAAGTACAACGACCTCTAGCAACTGTCGTCATAGGTGGAGTAATTTCATCGACAATATTAACTTTGTTCGTCTTGCCAGTACTGTATCGTTTATTACATGGTCGTTCTGAAAAAAACGCATAACATTTATAGATAAATAGGAAATATGAATGCAACTCAATATTAAATGGTCTTCTTTGAGCTTTGTGTTCATTGCCCTTTTTGCCTTGGTTTCTTTCGAAACCTTGGCTCATGGGGTAGATGACAACACAAGAGCTTTTTTGGAAAACAACGTCGGCGTACAATTTATTCCCTTTATGTACATTGGCGCTAAACACATGATGACGGGTTATGATCATCTGCTCTTTTTAGTCGGTGTGCTTTTCTTCTTATTCAGAGCAAAAGACGTACTGCTTTATGTAAGCATGTTCACCATTGGTCATAGTTTAACTCTGATGGCTGGAGTGATGTTAAACATTCAATTTAATGCCTACATCATTGATGCCATTATCGGTTTATCTGTCGTATATAAAGGTTTCGATAATCTTGGTGGATTTAAAAAAATATTTGGTTTTCAACCAAGTACCAAGAAGGCAGTGTTGATATTTGGTTTATTCCACGGTTTTGGTTTAGCGACCAAAATTCAGGAGTTTCATTTGCCAACAGAAGGGCTATTCACCAACATGGTTGCCTTTAATATTGGTGTAGAACTCGGTCAATTCTTAGCGCTAATGTTTATCCTGCTTGCTATTAATTTATGGCGCCAGCATAAAAGTTATCTTAAATTTTCAACGATCACCAACACAGCCTTAATGGCAGGTGGTTTTATGTTGATTGGTATGCAGTTGTCAGGTTTTTTTATTAGTTAAACTCAACTCGGAATAATTAAATCAATGACCACAAGATTAGGTTATACGAACTGATAATAAGTTAACGATTTTTGTTCCGATATTCACAAAAACAAATTTAAATATTTAAAAAGAGAGCCATCAAAATGAATGCACACTTAAGTACAGCTTCACTGATCAAGGCAACCCTTATTTCTTTTGTAGTAGCCATGATTACATTAGTACTTTTCATATTACCTGTAGAGTACGATATTGACCCAACTGGAGTAGGTAAAGCCCTAGGCCTAACAGTGCTCAACCAGACTGGAGATACACAGCAAGCAAAGAAAACAACTACAAGTGAAGATGAAGATACAGTCACCCTAACCGTCCCAGCAGGCCGAGGTATTGAGTATAAATTAGCAATGAAGCAATTCCAGAAAGTTTCTTATGAGTGGATGACTGATGGTGCAGACTTATATGTTGATACACACGGTGAACCTCGTGGTGATACCACGGGTTACTTTGAAAGCTTCTCTATTGCAACAGTGGATAATATGAAAGGCAGTTTCACCGCACCATTTGCTGGCTCTCATGGCTGGTATTGGAAAAATAAAACAGACAAAGACATTCAAGTTCAACTCACTTTCAGCGGCGATTATGTCATTGAAGGCTTAAAATAAACCAAAGGAAATAACAATGCGTTTACTATCAATACTATTTACCACTTCGGCACTTTTACTTTCACTGCCAGCTTTTTCACATGGTGACGGTCATAGTGAGCAACCAGTCTTGTCAACCAATGGTGCTGTAAGCGTTGCTGTAAAAGCAGCGAAAAAAATGAGTTTTAAAGACATGGGGTTTGCTATAGGGAAATTAGACAAATCATGGGGAGAGCTAAGCTCAGACAAATTCGAGCTCGTTGAGAGCAGCAAAAGAGGTTATGTTATAGCAGCTATAAACGAAACTACTAAAGAAAGATTAATTTTTACTGTTTCTCAAGCTGGCGAATTGTTAGATGTCGCAAAGAAAGAAGCGTTTGCCAAAAAACATGGTCACAGTCACTAATTTTCGTTTTAAATAAGTTTTCAAACGCCACTTAATAATACTAAGTGGCGTTTTTTATCACCTAAAGATCAATTAGAATTTCGGAAAACCTAGATAATTATTGGCATTGTTTCTCAACAACGCTATTTATAACAACCTCGGTCACAGGTACTCCGTTATTAACTTCGACAATATTTATTTGATCGACGTTTTCCATACCAGAAGTTACTTTTCCAAACACAGCATGCCCAGGAAATGAAGCTGAATAATCCAAGTTGGTATTATTGATAATATTAATGAAAAACTGGGAAGTTCCTGAATCAGGGTTACTTGTTCTCGCCATTGATAACGTACCGCGAACATTACTTAAGCCGACATTAGCTTCATTTTTAATTGGAGCTTTGCCTTCTTTAGGCACAAAACCTGATGTAAAACCACCCGTTTGATTAACAAAATTATGCACGACTCGGTGGAATATCACTCCATCGTAAAAGCCTTCGTCAGCATACGACTCAAAGTTCTTACCAGTAATTGGCGTGTTTGTTAAATCGATGGCGACTTCAAACTCTCCAAGTGTTGTATCAAAAAGATAACATTTGTCACTAGACAAAACTGCTGGAAGAACAGGATCAGGCGTCGGAGTTGGCTTTGAATCATCAGAGCCACATCCGGCTAACAAAATTGGAAACATTAATAATACGACTTTTTTCATTCCGTATCCCTACTCATTAATTCAAGGAAGAAAAGACAGTCATTGTTTTACTTTTTATTAATTCATAATGCAATGATAATTGAGCTGTTTATTAACTAAACATCCTGATAGCTGTTTTCTACCGTCTTTTTTGAACGAATTACAATTGAGATCAAACTGCTTGCCAAAACAAACCAAAACTCGAGCCTATAGCGACAAACCAAGAAAGTGATCGTAATGTCGAAAAATCCATTAAATACAATACGTGATACACAATACGCGCAACGACATGTACGATTGCCAACGTAACGGCCGTTTCAGTGGTATTTCCTGTAGTAACAACGGCAAGTACCGCTACACCAAAGATTAACAATGATTCAAACGCATTTTGATGCCCAGCTAATGCTCTTGCACCGAAACCGGTTAATTTTGATTGTTGATCGCGGGGATGATTATTGTCATAGCTACCGAGTTTTGACATCGCATAAGCGACAGGAGCCTTAGCTAAATATGGCAATAACATGGCGATGAACAGACAAATAAGTAGAGTGTGCATAAAAGTCCTTTTGAACATTAATTACATAATAAAGTTATCTGGCGTTATCGACAGCCTGACATATTTCAGTAATACCGTCGAGAGCTCTTGGCGTCGGGCGATGAAGAAAATCAGCATTAATTTGGTAAATGTGATGATTTTTAACCGCTGGTATCATCAACCATTTTGACCAATCGATGCCTTGCAGATTACCTTCATCTTTACTGGCTAGAATGATTCCGGGTTTGGCTAATAATACATTTTCGATACTGACTTGTGGGTAATCACCCTCTGCATCATAAAATACGTTTTCACCATTACAGACCTCTAATAATTGTTGGATCCAACTGTTTTTCGATACTGTCATTAATGGGTTAGACCAGAGTTGATAAAATACTTTTACTTTAGATTTCTTATGATTAGCTTGTCTTAATTGATCCAACTTTGTTTGAAAGTCAG
>VSKX01031752.1_pt1 | contig 22270 bp, 14 predicted proteins | sample 4799481 | NCBI WGS metagenome assembly VSKX01 (sample SAMN12179537, study PRJNA552185) | sponge metagenome | biome: deep-sea hydrothermal plumes; feature: spots directly above weak diffusing fluid; material: sea water; isolation source: sponge from the Swan site of a hydrothermal vent ...
ATGGCATGAATTTGATATGAAAGTTGTTTGAATGATGTTGTTTGAATGATTCTTGTTTCTTGACTTTTTGGCCATTCCTATACCTTTAACATTTTTAAGTCTAGTCTAAGCTGAGTTGTGATGATCAACATTTTTTTTTCAGTTATAACACAACATGGCTAGGTAGACAGCACAAATACAGCATAGTACTGTTCGGTACAAAAATATATCAATACATGTAGCTCTAGTTCAGTTTCACTAAACAAATAATTATTGTTCTTTGCACCATCTACACAGGTATACATTCTCTTTTTGATTATATGATAACTTCAGAGCGTCCAATATCTTGTGTCGTCCAAACTTGATACCCAGTTCAACAAGAACACATGCATAACTTTCGTTACCAAATTGAAGCTGAATATTGGCAAAATTCTTTGCAACTTCAACTGTGGCGGCAAGACCCGGTGGCATGATGATACTAACAGCCTTTTCAGGAACTGTATTTTGGTAATCAAGTCGTAAGTTACCAGATTTCCAAATTGTGCAACTTTTTCCCCTTGAATCAATAGCATCTAATATAAACGGTTTGATTTTTAACTGCGTTTCAAAATTTTTCCAAATTGTGCAACTTGAGTCTAACTTGCTCTTCTTTGTTGGTTCAGGTATAGTAAAATCAATCACAGCTGGTGACAAACTAATCTTCTTTGTTGTAACAGCTGGTGACAAACTAGGCCCTAAACTAGCAGAACGAGACTTTGAACGAGAATTTCTACTATCATTATCCACCCGAGGACATTTTCTACCACTCTGATCATCACCATCCTCTATGCTTCTCTTGCCACGCTGTGATTTACTTCCTGACATTTTGTCCAGTGTGTCTTTATAGTAAGCCCTGTTTACACTACCATCCAAACACATCAAAGCGAAATTGCATTTACACAGCAACAAACCACAGCCAAGCACTAATTAACCTTTGAACTTACAACAAACCACAGCAGAAGCATCCCATAACAGAACCAGTGGCAAGTAAAATTAGTTTTGTGAAGAGAGCAAGAAGGCCACAAGACTGTCTGGATTACTCAGGCAAGACTAAGATGCCTTGAGGCAATTTGTGTGTATAGGTTACAATATTCTTAGTAACAGTCAATATTAGTATTAGTTAGACTATGTGTAGTAGGTTTCTTAGTTGTATAGTAGACCTGAGGGAGTGTAGTGGTTGAGGTACATCACTAATAGACCGAGGGCATAGTGTAAAAGGTGGAATTCGGAATGGAATGGAATATGGAACAACGTTGCGCATGCGCAGTATATTGCTGAGTCAGCAAACATGCCATAATGTATACTGAACTTCATTGAATTATTATATAATTGCACAGATGTCCACAATGTACTGCAGTAATCACGGCCGTTTTCAGGGCCGTCGTAACTCAGCACCAGAAAACTCCAGGAACATGCTGATAGTATCATTACTAGTGGCCACTTCAAAGGCTGAATATTCAATAAAAGTTAGCTTGCATGTATGCATAAGCGCTTAAAATGATGGGTTTGATGGGTTGTGTAAAAGTAGCTGAGCTCAAAGTAATATTTTGTATAAACACTATACTGAAATATCTTTTTTTAGAGAAGCACTGAAGTTGAGTTATAGATATGGTCATCAAACAACGTAGAAACTACAATTTATAGCTACAGTGTATAAAGTGCTTCTGAATCACATGAATTATGATTATTGGCTCTCATCAACTGATTATCAACTGACTATAAGTATTGCAATAATAAAAAAATTATGCCAACTGAGGATTTAGTACTTCAATTGCACATACAGCCATTCCAATGTGTAGAAAATTACTCACTTTCTCTGTGTCCTTCCTCAGCTTGTTCACGAGGAAGTTGAGGAGTGCCTTGGCAATGTCCTTGTGTTTCTTGGCCAGGGCCAGCCTCACAGCATCAGTGTTGATGAAGAATGGTCCTATGGTGATGGACTGTGGCAGACTGCTCTCAACACGAGTCTTGCCCTCAAGATGAGAGTCTATCTCGGCTCTGATCTGAGCCGTGCTCTTCTCCTCTTCACCAGAGAAACCTCTGTTGTATAAAGAAAATAGTAATCACAGGAAAACAACACTTTAACAACACTTTAACAGCAAACCTCACTAGCTAAACACTAAGCTCACCTAGAACCCATGCATAAGAAAAAAGGCTTAAATTCGATTTTTAATCATAACTCATTTCAAGCTTCATAGCACTACACTGTGCATATTAAATTTTTATAAAGTCTGAATGCATGCATTCATTGACAAATGTACTCACTTAACGTATGCATCAATGTCGAGGTTCATGAGGTCTAGATAAGGCATGTACTGCTGAGAGTAAGCTCTCATTGGGATGACGGCTACTGAGATGGTAGCTGACAATTTGTCTCTGAGAGCGTCCACTTGAGGCTCGTGTTGTCCCACTGCCTCCAATAATGCTGTCTCTGGCCAGAACAACTTGTCGACTATGAACTGCATTGCATGTACAAGAAATATGTACGTATACCAAGATAGCTTTTATCATACACGTAACTATAATCACACAAGCCAATTAATGAAAATACTGCAAACACTATAATCATACTGCGCACTATAATCAATACAGTACACACCTTCTCCAGTTGAGGAACACTGTGAGTGGCATTAATGCCTCTGTCAAACACTGCCACAAGAGTGGGCTGAAACTGTTCCAGGTCTGTAGTATAGTGACAGCCTTCCTTGTCAAGCAGCAGCTCCATATAGAACAGAGCACCGTGCAATGGCCTGAAAAGCACAGACATTGCCACATTGCACGTAAAAGAATATGACAAGCTATTTCAGACATACGTACTTGTACGGTGACTCAGTGAGAGGTAGAGTCCACTCGTAGTCAGCAGGCAGGTCCACAACAGACATACAGGCAGAGCATATCATTTCCACAAAGGATTTGATAGAGTCCAATACTAGAGTACGCACAGAGTCCTGTGAGGAGGAATCTAGAGTAACACGTACAATATATACTAAGCATAACATAATATTCATGTAACTACCTACGTACGTACATCTACAGAAATGAAGAAAAGTGTATGTAATAATATAATGTATGTATTTAGTAATGGTAAGAAATTAATTAACCTGCATGGCAAACTTGGCAAGTTCCATGAGTTTCTTGAGCTTGGATCCCTGATAGACCTCAAAGTTGGTTTCTTCCAGATTGAACCAGCCCTTCCGCACTGTTTCCAGACAACTGTGCACAGAGGAGCGGAGGTTAGACACCCACGTCTCAGTCAAATACATCTGCACCTGAGAGAAGAAAAAACTATGAACACAAAATTGAAGGTACTACGTAAAGGTTTAAGTTTAAACTAAACTGCTACTAAAGTATCAATGACGTGTGTGTACAACAATCAGTACGTACCTGTACAGAAGCTTGCTGCTGTGCTGAATCAAATTCTTCCAGTTTGAGGTGTTTGCTTGCTCCAGTGTGAAACAGAGACATGTCACACACACGCTCACATTCTGCTCGGATGATTTCAAGAACAGATATAGCTTCAGAGCTTGTGAGGATAGAGAGAAACTGAAACTTCTCACGAATCTTGGAGAAAGGGAATGGAGGTACATCCCTGTGTTTGCCTAGAGAGAGATGAAAGCATGAAACAACAGCAATAATGACTAGAGGACGCAATACCCTTTTCAGGGACAATCTCCACGTGTGGGTCAGGTAGTGTGACAAATGGGAAGGTGCCTGGTTGAGAGGTGACTGTCTTGTCAAAGAGGATCCTATTCATAGAGCGAGTGAACTCCAACTGCACCTCCTTTGAGAGACCATCCAAGTAACCGTCCAGACTGTGTGTGCATGATAAACTAGCTGTACTCACACTGTACCATATAAACCGTACGTACATACAACATTTCAAATGGGTTGCCTAATCACTAAGGTCAAATTGATTTGAGTTGAGCCCCCATTTTTTTTTTATAACTTGGCATACTTAAACCAATTTTTCTATTTCTCTTGTGTTCAAACACCTCTTCTAACTATACGGTGATTTCCTACCAGTCAAAAGTTAGCTGCATTTTGAACCACTTTTGTCTACAGCTTTAAACAATACGTACTATGGTTCTCTGAGTCTCTTTGAGGACCTTGCTACATCCGTGACTCTGATCAGGGCCTCACTGTCAATCTCTTGCAACCCATCTGGTGGCATACAGTCCACGTACAGATGGTAGCGCAACAAGGCCTCAGTCTTCTGTCTGCAGAGGGGGAATTAATTAAATGATTTGTGCACTGTTTAATTCTGCAAATGATTCAATTAGGGAAAACTAGCTATAGCAGAACTCTTAAGTTAATAATCGCGACACATACGTACCTGCTATTGTGAGCAAAAGCCACTCTTTCAGCAAAGACAGTGGGATCCTCAGCAGCAAACATGATCCTCACTCTGGGCAGCCAGTAATGAATACAGTCCTCGGACTCACCAGACTGGGCCTGCTGGTGTCTGTCACTGTCTTTAGAGGCATCCTTACGACCAGCAACCTATGCGCACAGCAGACAATAAGTATGTATGACTATAGATAGAGCGATATATACATACGTACCACGAACGTACTCTTACACTATACGTGTTTACCTGTTGTTTGGGAATTTTGGGTTGAGATGCTGTTTGCTCTCCATCACTAGCTCTTCCAGCTTCCCCCTCCACACCTTCACTCTTCACACTAGCCCCACTCTTCACACCAGCCTCACTCTTCACACCAGCCTCACTCTTCACACCAGCCCCACTGCCATCACTCTCACTACCAGAGTCTGAGCTATCCTTTGCTTTCCCTTCTTTGCCATCAGCATCAGATTTGACAGACTTTGATTGGAGTACATAATACGGTACATTGACCCTCTTGACAAGGTACAGCTTGCTAGTGGGGTTGTAGTCTAGCATGCCAATATCAACCCACTCGAACCTGTGAGAGATAAAAGTGATGCTTTTGAAATATGAAATCTTGTGTGCGGTTTACTAACGTACGTCTGTTTGAGCGACTCTGTAGACTTGGACTGTAGGGGAGGTAGAGGATTACTCCTTGTGCCAGCAATCCCACCAGACTTATACCTCCCTGAAGCACGCAAAACACAGTGGGAGTAATTGAATGTTAAAATGATAGATCTATTAACGTACTCTGAGGTCTGCTTGGGTCTGTAGGTGGTTCTCCAGCTGGAGGTGTGGGTGTGATGTGTGTGGGGGTGTTAGAGGGTGACACTGGCTGTGACTCCAACACTGGTAAGAGAGCTTTACCCGGAACAGGCTTTCTCTTACTACCAGGCTCATAACCTGAGAATAATGATACACTTTGAATACAGTACCAATTGCAAGTACAGTCACTAATTTAAACTCACCTAGATTGACCCACTCTTCTGGTGTTCTACAGTCAAACTCATTGTTATCGAAAACCTCCAGTGGCAAGAAGCTTGGGAACGTAGGGGTGGGCTGCTTTCCACTAGCAGAGGAAGTCTTGAAGTTCAACAGAGCTTTGGAGGTTTTGTCACTGATAGGCATCAGATCCTGTCGAATGGTATAGGATAGGCCACAGTAACATAGTGCAGCATTACGAGTAAATACTGACCTGTGTGGAAACATGATGTTGCTTCAAAAGATTGTCAAGCTCTTTCGCTTGTCTATTGTATTGTCTCTTTCTTCTTTCAATCTCCAGTTTCCTTGGTGTGCGTCCACTGTCCATCTTGTATGGCACTTGCACCTTTGGAGACCATGCCACCTTGGAGAATTCCTAGTGGAAACATACCATTAAAAAATTTAATGCCAATAATTTGGGGCCACGTAAGATTGATATTAAACTATTGCACACAGTAAATTCTCTCTGCCAGTAACTGTTTCTTTATCACTGACACATTCGTACCGTGCATGATATTTACTAAGTACTGTACAGACTATCAACATGTAATACTGCCGAGGCTTCGCACTTCAGTGCTCTAGTTATTACACTGCTGTCATTCGCTAAAAAAGTAGATAAACAGCAGTTTAAACTGTAAGAGAGGTAAGGTCTGGTGCTCTTTTGTATCGGAGGTTTACCTATACACTACCTCTCAGTCGTTAGCTAGAACATATAAACGTACGTTGGTGGTCAATAGTTGAGTACTAGGTCCGTATACTTGAGCGTTAAGCTGGTCCAAGAAATCATCAGGGGTCTTGAACTTAGTTACACTGGGAAGGTGGACATCACGCTGTGATTTCCAGACAGTGCTGTGCTGAGTGTCTGGCCCTTTTTTCAGATCCTACAAAAAATAATTGATAGGGCAAAAATTATCCGTTACCCAGTAACAAAAAGTATGCATGTAGCTAGACTGTACTGTACTCTGAGAGTTTTATTGTACGCTTCGTTTATAGACAGAAACCTGATACATAATTATTATGGTCACAATACAATGTGTAAGATCTAACCACTGTAGTTATGTGCATTGCGAACTCATCTAAAAGCCTCTTATTTTCAAAACTCAAAAGGCTACCTGGAGTTGTTTGGACGCTTCTGGCAAAACAATCTCAGAGTAGAAGCCTCTTTGTTTGCTTCGCGTCACCGGTAGTCCTTGACTGGACGCTATCTTGCTCCTGGTCCAAGGACGCCCTGAACTCATTTCTGTGATCTTGCTCACTTTTATTGTCTCCACACGCTGCCAGCAAACACAAAATTCAATGCCATTGAAGGAAACGCCATTTTCTATCTAGTTGTCATAACAACTCCCTTGGATGCAATGTACAGGGGTGGGGCTCAGTCTGCAACACCCACGCAAGCCACGTGGAGGCAGCTCACTGAACAGTCTCCAGAGAAGAGGCAGCAATCTAGATTGTAGAGGAATCTTTGCAACAATGTTTTTAAAGTGGTTTCTCTGGCTTGCAACATTGTGCATTGTGTGCAATACATCTTGTGGGAGCTATGGTAAGATTGTGTATACATGACAGTAGGTGTGTAATTCTCTACAAATTACAACTTGTCTATAAATTATCTACAAACCTGCTGTTCTGAGTAGGAACCAATCTATCTTTATTAACTCGATCTCTAAAGCACTTTTCAAATTCTCTACATTAGAGAGTGGAGGCTCTTGTAACCAGTGCTTGGTAGACTGTGGTGGATTTTGCACTGATGGAGAATTTTACAGAAATTACAGTTGTGTTATCTGTCCTTCCGGCTTCATGTGTGCTCAGTCCACAGCAAGAGTAAGTGGCTATCAAAACTTAGCACCTCAATGGGAAAATGTGTATGTGTAAACAAGTCAGATCTTGCTAAGTGCTTTTACACTTTAACACAAAGTTCTGTGACACCTATAGCTCCATCTTATGTGCAGGCTTGCCCCAGTGGTCAGTTTTCTGTCAATGGGAGCTCCAGCTGCACTCAATGTCCTGCGGGTGAGTGTATGCATCAATCCATATAATAATACAGAACTGCAAACATTGATTGCAGATTAATTATTTTTTTGTTACATAGGTCACAGTTGCTTGGATCCATCACAAGCCCCTTCGGTGTGTCCAGCTGGTACTTACAGTATTGCTGGATCCTCTCAATGCATTGTGAGCGCAGATAGCACTTGTGCATGGTGTAAAAGCTATTTACTTTGCTAATAATTATCACATCTATAAATTATTGCACTGGCTAGCTACAAATGCGATTATCGCTGTATATACAGAATTGCCCTGAAGGAAGCTACAGCTCTGAAGGTGATGCAGGGTGCTTGGAATGCCCTCCTGGTCATTACTGTCGCAATGGGACTACCTTTACCACACCCATGTCCTGTGCTGGAGGGGAGTACAGTCCAGGGGGTGTAGCAACATGCTTGACTTGTCCTGACGGTGAATGTTTGACATAAGCTGCATTGTAAATAATGCTTAATCTTTCCGATAACTAGCTGATCAATGCTGCTTAACAAACAAAATGAGGGTCTTATTCAAATTACATATAGGTACCTATAGTGAAGGTGGTGCAGCAGTGTGTCTCTCTTGTCTCCCTGGTCATTATTGTCCCCCTGGCTCTCCCTCACCTCTGCCCTGTCCCACAGGATCATGGAGCCCTGGCAAAGTAAACTACTTTAGATTTACATGCATGTATGTGCTGTTTTTATATACCCTGTACATGTAATTGCTGCTAAATGGTAAAAATATCTGATGGGGTGTAGCTATCTGCACAGATTAAATTCGGTAAAATCACTGCTATAGAAACGACACACCTATAGATCAACTGTAAAATATGTGGGTTTCATAGTAGTGGTGGTTACCCTATTAAAAACGGATACTAATTTTTAGCGAATTTTAGCGATTTTTCATGATTATCGCTAAATTTTTGTCCGCGTTTCTAATTATGTTGTATTGAATGTGAATTTGGTGCGAATCGCCAAAATGAGTACCATAAAAACAGAAATCGCCAAAATTACTTACCCGTCTTTAATAGTAACATTAAGGTACTTTAGAGAAGTGTCTGCAATCATGTGCATTAAGACAAACATTGATAAACAAATGACGTTGCCGTGAAATCACACAGATACACACAATTATGTCTGAACACTAGGAACTGTACTGCTTAGAATACTCTTGTAAATCAAACTGTCTCTTTCGTTAAGTTCTTTGCTCGACAAGAAAGGATCGGATTCGGATGATCCTAGAATCTCTTTTGAAGCATTCCAGCTCTCTCTGCGATAAATTGACGATAGTCTCCGGCCACTCTTGCTAGCTGCAACACAAGTACACAGCTTTTTTAATGTGTTGGGATGACAGGCGAATGCTGTTGGAACAATAAGAGCAGCTAAGCCTACTGCAATAGTGTCGATCGTCCAAAATGTAGTGAATGGAGATGTGGTATACTCCAGTACAGCCGTAAAGTAGAGCCGATGTCCGATTCTGAATAAAAAGATGAGCATGTACAATATAGGGAACGCTATGAGTGGTAGGCCTGCTTTGAGTGTTGAGGTGTCTGACACTCCTCTCCAGCTAATCTCGGCCTTGGCTGAATCTTTGAATAATCGTACAAGTATTGTTACGAATGCCACAGCTGTGAAAACACTTATTAACAGTACAGGTCCATATTCGACTGCAAACATTAGCCCAATAGCTAGTCCATATTGTGGGTTGCAGTTATCGTCTACTACTCGTATCCAGCACCACATTCCCGTGAGTCCGTACATGTTCCAACAAAATGGCAACCAGTCTTTGAGCAATGGTACTGCTAGCGTTGTAAGCAGCCCGGCCACCTCGTGTCGAGGACTGTTTAGTTGAATCTTCCACACGGCAATTACAAACAAATAGAATACGATCCATGCTATGATCACGAGCTTTGCTGACTCCATCATCTGACTTACGTAAGCCACAATACTACATGCACTGTCCCACCCCTTTCGCACACTAACACCTTGAGTATACGTGTAGGTAATTGGTCCTAATTCCAGCATTGCAGTCACCGAAAACAAAGCGTCTGCTAGCATGAGATACATTATGAGACGATAGGAGAACTGTTGGTATAGTCTGGTACACAGAATAAAACAGATCACGTATAGACAACTGAGAGTAGCCATGCTTTGTAGGACCACTAATATGGCTGTGTTTGTAACAAATTGTTGCTCTGTGAAGTTAAATAGAGTGTTGTTGCAGTAGACAGCCATCTTTCTTGAGATTTCAGTCTACACACAGTTCTATGGTTAAAAGCTGACTTGTCAAACAGCTAAGCTGCTGTTCACTATAGGCAATCAATGCTCAAAATGCATGTGGTTGACCTTTGTATGATGTGGAAGTGCCTTGTATGGTAGCTATACTCATGGGACTTCATATCATATCTGATGACTTTTGTGTGCATTGTACACATGTATGCACATTGTATGTAGACCACCTCTATACGCATGATGAAACACATTTGTGGAATATCAAATATTTATGCCACAGGTGTCATCGTGTGAGCCTTGCCCTTCCGGCTACAGTTGTGAGGATGCAACCAGCACACCATTACCATGCCAGCCAGGGCAATGGTCACCTATTGGCAATGGTTTGGTAAGTTTTGTATCATTTGATATTCTGTATAACGCAACTCGACTAGAACGTACAGGTAGGTACGTATGTTACGATATTAATTTACGGTGTATATTTTTTTACGTGTGCAAGTAAATTTCACGGTATTGTCATATGCAGTGTCTGTTATGCCCTGCTGGAGTGAGTTGCGTCGATCCTACTCAACCACCCATACTGTGTGCTCTGGGGCAGTACAGTCCAGCGGTGAGTGAGTCACATGACTATCATGTGACCATGTTCAGTTGTACGACCTCACAGGGTGAAGCCTACTGTCGTCTCTGTCCTGCTGGTTACAACTGCTCTGATCAAGGCCTCACAGTATGCCCTGAGGGCTATTACTCTTCACTGGGAACGCTAGACTGTGAGTCGTGTCCAGTGGGACATGCTTGTCACCTCCCTTTCCTCTCCCCCGTGCCCTGTCAAGGAGGTCAGCACACTCAGGGCTCAACTGGTGCTTTAGTGTGCACTGACTGTCCTCCCGGCTATTATTGCCCGAGTACAAGGTAAGCACATACATTCACACAATACATGTGTACTCAGTGTTTTAGCTACTGTATTATAAAGCTATATGTGACACAATGTCTTATGTGATTTCCTCTCTGCAGTATTTCCCCACTGGCCTGTTCTAGTGGCACGTATAGTGCAATAGGGAGCACCAGCTGCTCTCAGTGTCCTCCAGGATATTACTGTCCCAGTGCCACTGTAAGCTCTTCATGGTCACTATTGCTATCTCACCATCACAGTCATACAGTGTGTAGCTGAGCCCAAGAAGTAGACAAAAAAAAGTGGTTCAAAATGCACTAACTTTTGATTAGTAGATAATCACCTTGTTTCGAGGTGATCCTTAGAAGCGCTATTTAATTACTTGTTCACACAGAAATATAAAAATTGGTTCAAGTATGGCCAAGTTATGGCAAGAAAATATGTGCTCAACTCAAATCAATTTGACCTTAGTATTGCTGTCGCATTGTGTTGTTTGTAGTTACAGTTTTAATTCTTGCAGAGTCCTCCTCTTTCCTGTGACCCTGGTTCTCAGAGCTTGTCAGGATCAACAGAATGTTCACTTTGTCCTGCTGGATTCGGTTGTCCTCTACCGTCCGATCCTTCTCTCAATTTTGCCTGCCTCCCCGGGTCAATTTCTAACGAGGGCGAGAGTGTGTGTAAAACCTGTCCAGCCGGTATAGAGTGTCCAAGCACCAGCACCAGTGTGGAATGTGAGAGTGGGAGTTTTTCATTCGACGGCTATGTTGAGTGTGAGCCTTGCCCTGCTGGATGGGCGTGTCCCTACACAACTGGTCATGGCAATGCACCCTGTGCACTGGTGAGTATAGTCAATGTATGGTATTAACAACTGCAGTGATGATCAATTTTTTGCTCACAGGGAACGTATTCTTCTGGTAATGCAACCTCTTGTACTCTGTGTCCTGCTGGTCATGCATGTCCCTCGACAACCATTGACCTCCCTCAACCATGCCCTCAAGGCACTTATGCTCAAGAGGCACAGTCAGTAAGTTTTTCAGCATGTACGCTCGTGCATCAATGATAGTCCTATGCACTTCCTTACAACAAAACTACGTATTTTACAGTGTACGTATGTACATAACTAACAGTGCTAGAGAGTCTAGTTTTGTGTGTTCTTTGCACAGAATTAGCTATGCTTAGCAATTTCCGTACGTACATGCCTACACACGATTACAGTACTTGTTTACTTCATTAGAGTTGTACTCCGTGTCCCCCCGGCTACTCCTGTGATGTCACCACTGCCCCACCAACTATCACATGCACACTGGGGTCTTACAGTCCTATTGGAGCTGCTGACTGTACACCTTGTCCTCCAGGCCTGGCCTGTCTCTCAACAATGACTTCAGATAACATTGTTACGTGTGTTTCAGGAACCTACTCACTCGATATGTTCACAGTGAGTACATAATTATGTATGTATGTATGTAATCAGAGCACATTAGAAAGACGGAGCAATCTAATTCTTACTGTGTGCACAGTTAGAAGAGCTGCTTGTTATTGTTCACCTGGTTTATTGGCTTTGCTTGACTACATGCTTGACTACATACTTGACTACATTCCCATACGACTGAAGCACACTCTGCATTGCACATTCATATATAACTACTTTTACGATGTAACAGTAAATTTTGTTTTCCTGTTGTAGCTATGTGAGATGTGTCCAGCTGGTTCTTACTGTCCCAACACCACGACACTTCCTATACCTTGCCCCGCTGGCCACTACAGTCTTGAGGGAGTGATTGCATGCACCCCCTGTCCCTCGGGATTTAACTGTCCTAATTCTGACATCCTCCCTGTTGTGTGTGAACTCGGCACGTACAGTCCTCGTGGGAGCATACTGTGCCTACCTTGTGAACCTGGCTATGTGTGCGAGCAAGGATCAACAGGCGCTAATCTCTCTACAACACTCTGTTCTCAAGGTTATTATTGTCCTGACGGTGCTGCTCAGCTTGCCTGTCCTGCTGGCACGTATGGTAATCAAACTGGTCTCGTTCAAGCTTCAGATTGTTCATTGTGCACTCTCGGTTTTTACTGCCCGGAAGCAACATCTGGATATCCCACAACTAGTCTACGTTGTCCTCAAGGTCACTATTGCCCACTTGGTACCACTACTCAATTTGAATTCCCCTGCCCTGATGGCACGTACAGTACTGTATTCGGTTTAGAGCGTGAGAATCAATGCTTGAGTTGTCCTCCCGGTAGACATTGCAGCGGCGGTGATGCTATAGGAGGTCAGCTGTGTCCTAGAGGTAATTATTGTCCAGACGGCTCAGGCGGACCCACACCATGCCCCGGGGGCACGTACACTGAAGTTATAGGGTCTCACGAGCTCTCTCTGTGCGAGCAATGTCCGGCTGGTTTTTATTGCACATCTGGTACGGACTCCCCCGCTCCCTGTTCTGCCGGTACCTACAACCCCCTACTTGGACAAAATGCAGCTGACGATTGTCAACCATGCCCTGCTGGACAAGCCTGCACCACGATAGCACTGACAGCACCTAATGAACTGTGCTCACCAGGGCACTTCTGTCCAGAGGGATCTGATAAATCAGCTGACCCTACAAATAATTGCCCGACTGGGACGTTTACTGACTATCATAATTTAACCGTGGCCGACGAGTGTAGTGTTTGCCCGGCTGGGTGGGCGTGTCCCTCTGGAACAGGGGGCGTGTCTTCTCCTCGTTTAGCGTGTGCTATGGGGCATTTCTGTCCCAACGGTACTCAGTTCACCACTCAGTATCCGTGTACAGCTGGCTCTTACGGCAACAGTACACGACTACAGCGGCAAGTAGAGTGTGAAGATTGTCCTCCTGGCCTATTCTGTGTGGGTGGGGGGAGCGCCCCCTCTGGACCTTGCGACCCTGGACACTACTGTCCTCAAGGTGAATTACAGATTTTATTGTTTTTTAATGCATCATGCAGTAGCATATCCTACATATGTGATATAATGTAGGATATATAATGTACATACGTACATACGTACGTAAGATTAATGTGTTTTTGCTTATTTTTTAACACAGGAACTCAGTCTGCAACTGACTTTCCTTGTCCTGCTGGAACGTATTTTGGCCAAACTGGCAATGTGCGGATACAGAACTGTCTACAGTGTACAGCGGGACACTACTGTCCCCTTGCCTCTGTCTTGCCCACTCCCTGTAACTCTGGAACATTCTCAGACACTCTAGGAGCAAGGGTAGGCTATCTCACCACTGTTATAATACGTTCTTTGTCAGTACAACCTCTATATATGCATGCATGCATGTGCAGGACACATCTACGTGTCAAGCCTGTCCTGGTGGCTACAGTTGTCCCAGCAATGCTGTTGTAACTCCATTGGCTTGTGGCACTGGATTCTTCTCAGTACGTTTAATAACAATACATGAATCTGCACGATAGAAACATTTTTGGCCTATTTACATATCTATTAGCCATTTTGACAGCTATGTTTGACAGCTTACAACTTGTGTTTGGAAGGTCCAAAAAACTGAAGTATGCATTTAGTAGCTCTGGACAAAATTAAGGCCTTTTGATGATGTGTTTAACCGAAGCTTGCTGTTTTGAAAATAAGCTGTTTCTTTAGGAGCTTATAATTATAACGTGTGCTAAAAATGTCCAAATTCAAGACTGAAGTAAGAACTTTACCAATGATGTGTTCAGATATATTTTTGTGCCTCGTCAAGATCCATCAAAATTGAAAATTGCAGGACAATGGAGCCTCAATTTGCACTGTTTGTTCTCCTGGATACTACTGCGATAATGTCACCACGAGTCTTGTTGATCTGCACATTAACAAAATATGTCCTGCTGGGCTTAGCTGTGCTGACACTGGACTTACAGCACCACCCAACCTTCTCATTAATGCTTGTCCCTCAGGCCACTACTGTGTGCCTGGTGACATGGTACGTACATACAGTACAGTACAGTAAGGTGGTTACGTATACACAGGTAGTAATGGAACTATTACGTACTCAAAGTAAATTCATTCCTATACAGTATAAGTGAGTAGTTTTGTTGACTATAACACCGAACCACAGTGTCAACAGTTCATGCATAAATGTAGTGCAGTAAATGCTCCTTACTATGCAGATTAAAATTAAATTAATGTGTTTGCATTAAATAATGCAGAATCCATTTCCAATTCCCTGTCCTAATGGCACGTACGCACCGCTCACTGGATTCAAAACTGTGGATCAATGCACTCCCTGTCCACCTGGTCAGTTCTGTTCTCCCGAGGGGAGGATCCAGCCAGCTGGAAACTGTGCACTTGGACATTACTGTCCCATCTCTACACGCTTTGAAGATGAATTTCCTTGTCCTATTTCTACCTTTCTTGCCAATGCTTCGGCTGAAAGCCTAGATGCTTGTACCACCTGTATATCTGGCTTCTACTGCCCCCAGTCTGGCTTAGGAGAGCCCATAGCCTGCCCTCGAGGATATTACTGTGTCACAGGGAGTCACGTACCCCAACCGTGCCCCCCTGGGACGTACGGGAACTCTACTAGTCTGAGACGCAGTCAAGAGTGTCTACCATGTCCCGGAGGCCAATATTGTGATGGATTTGGACGGCCGGAGCCAACTGGCCCTTGTGATGCTGGGTTCTTTTGTCGGTCTAGAGCGTCTGTATCAGGTCCTACTGATGGTATCACAGGAGATGTTTGTCCAAGAGGAGGATTCTGTCCCGAGGGATCTGCCATACAAGCCAACTGTCCTGTGGGAACATACGGGAACTCAACAGGCAACCGTGGACCTGAAGATTGCATTACCTGTGATCCTGGGTGAGTGACTCTGTCATTCAAATAACAATTGTATTCCCTCGTAAGAAACTACGTACTTTTATTTCTCAATTTTATTTCACCATTAACAGCTACAGTATGTACATACAAGTTTGTCTATTACACTGACTTACACGTGACCATTTTTATTGCTCAGTGTATACATACATATGTAGCTACGTACGTACGTATAGTTTATGAGAACTCAAAGTATTTTTTTATGCACAGTTTCTTCTGCTCTGGAGACAACAATCCTTCCCCCACTGGCTCCTGTGCAGAGGGTTGTTATTGTCCCGGTGGTGCCAACTCTTCCTGTCAGATCCCTACTCCACCTGGAGCGTTCTCTATTCTGGGAGCAGCTGCCCCAACACCCTGCCTGGAGGGAACAAATCAACAGGTACGCACGTACGCAGGTCATTTTACTGAATGGATGCATACGAATTGTGATTATAAAGCACCACCTGCGTAGGAAAATATGACATGTGTGTATATACTAAGATCAAAATTGATTTGAGTTGAGCCCTCATTCTCTTACTATAACTTGGCCATACTCACCAGTTTGTCTATTTCTTGCACAAGTAGTCTTGTAATTCAACAGCTCTTCTAACTACGTATTACTGGTGATTACTTACGTACCAGTCAAAAGTTAGCTGCATTTTGTCTACTGTATGCCTGGGCTCAACTCAATTCTTAGTAGTCAATGCAATGCATTGTGGAGCAAGCACGAACTTAATATCACTGCAGAGTATGGAGTAGCTATACTTTTACCAAGTTGTCGCCCAACTAGACCTGCAGTGCAGTACGCTTTTCTTTTATGTAGTTTTCGCATCAATCATCAAAAAAAATAATGCAGATGGTTTGTGTCTCGTTTATATCATCATGTGAGCTAGTATTTGTTCCTCCCAGGCTAGTCGGCAGTCCTCTTGTACCCCCTGCCTCCCTGGTCTTTACTGTCCTGATAGAGGGCTTACACTGGGAGAGACGTGCCCTCAGGGTTCCTACTGTCCCTCAGGCTCTGCAGTCCCCACCCCCTGTCCACGAGGAACATTTAGCGACACAGAGGGACTCTTCAATGTGACTTCGTGCGAGCTTTGCACACCTGGCACCTACTGTTTCAGTGAGAACTTGACAGCACCGAGTGGATTGTGTGACCCTGGACACTATTGTCTGGCTGGTGCTGAACTACCCAACCCAGTTAGTACCTATGTGTGTATATATACAAACATGCAGCTAATAAACTACTTAATGTACATGTATAAAACCACGAGTTTGCAGTTTACACTGCGAATCTCTACTGGATACATTTGTAATCTACCCATCTTATATTTGTGTTGCTTTTTGTTTCCCTTCAGGGCTTTGCTAATGAGATGTATGGCAGCCTTTGTCCTCCCGGCTATTATTGTCTCGCTGGCACCACATCCCCTACGGAGTATCCCTGTCCCCCCGGAACTTTCAATCCCTCTACCGGAGCACCAAGCCCCTCTCATTGCTTACCGTGCACTGGAGGATATGTATGTTCAGAGTTTGCTCTCTCCTCTCCGAATGAAGGTTGCTCTCCGAGGCACTTTTGTACACTCAATGCTACACACTCGAATCCGATCAGTGAAATGTGGGGTGATCTGTGCCCCGTAGGTCATACCTGTCCTGGTAATAACTCTCAGCCAATTGTTTGTCCAGACGGCTCGTTTTCCAATGCTACAGGCTCGGTTGTGTGCACCCCCTGTCCCTCTGGGTTTTATTGTATCAGCGGGTCGAGGATTTTAGATTGCCCTCCAGGATACGTATGCCCTGAGGGGACTGGCTTGAACTGGACAGCTTGTCCTAGTGGTTCCTATAACCCCAGATCCAACGGTGGCTCGTTAGGCGATTGTCTGCCCTGTCCGGGTGGTCGATTTTGCGCTGGAACTGCTATCAGTGATTTCAGCAACAGTGTGAACGCTGGTGAATGTTCGGCTGGTTATTATTGCCTGGAAGGCATCGATACTCCCACCCCTACATCACCACTGTCTACTGGAATTGGTGGATTATGCCCTGAGGGATTTTATTGCCCTACTGCTACGGGTGCACCGCTTGCATGTCCACTCGGTACGTTTTCTAACGCTGTACAACTGACTAACATATCTCAATGTCAAAGTTGCACTCCCGGTAGCTATTGTGCTGAGTTTAATCTTACGACCCCTACCGGAGATTGTGACGGAGGTTTTGTATGCACAGGAGGTGCTGAGATGCCTATCCCCGACGGTAGTGACTCGACCGGCTTTCCCTGTCCCCCTGGCAGCTATTGTCCATCAGGCTCCTCTACAGCTCTACCGTGCAACGCTGGTGAATACAATCCCTTTGAAGGTCAAGCACTTTGCTTGCCATGTCCTAGTGGCTTCTATTGTCTCGAAGGATTACTGAACTTTAACTCAACTGTCTGTCCACTGGGACACTACTGCCCCGAGGGGACTACGCACCCGATAGAGTTCCCCTGTCCCCCCAGCACATATAGAGGAACATTTGGAGCCCAGTCTCTCGAAGACTGCACACCCTGCGATCCCGGAACGTATTGCGTTGGAGGCCAAAGTTCTCCCAATGGACTCTGTGACCCCGGTTGGTTCTGTATTGAGAGCTCTCCTTCGCCACGACCTTTTGAACTTGAAACAATGTTGAACTGCTCACAGGATTGTATCTGTTCTAATGTGTCTGTGGGTGGTCAATGCGAACCAGGTTTTTACTGTCCCGAAGGCTCTAATCAACCCATTCCCTGTCCTTCTGGTATGTATTGTGATGTTTTCGGACTTTCTGCTCCAACTGGAGTTTGTTTAGCAGGCTTTTACTGTCTTTCTGCCGCATCAGTTCCTAATCCAAATGATGGAATAACTGGATTTCCGTGCCCGTATGGTCATTATTGTGAAGTGGGCGTAACGAGCCCCACCCCCTGTCCTGTGGGTACTTATCTCAATGCTACCAGTTCTCAAAGCTTTTCTGACTGTATATCATGCACAGCAGGCTACTATTGTGGTAGCAATGGCCTTCCTGACCCATCTGGTCCCTGTGAACCGGGATATTTCTGCCCACAAGGCTCGATAACTCCAAACAATGCAAGCTACATATGTACACCTGGTCACTATTGCCCCGAGGCCAGCGAGACAGAGATTATCTGTGAGGGTGGTACTTATCAGTCCAACTTTGGTGAATCGAACTGCACCGTTTGCCCAGAGCGATTCTATTGTCCTTTCAATGTGAGTAATCCGCTAACAGAGTTCTTTGACTGTCCGGTTGGCTTCTTTTGCCCAAAAGGAACACAAACTAGCGCACAGTTCCCCTGTCCTCCTGGCACATACAGCTCGTTGCAAAATAGACGAAATCTAACCGAGTGTAATCCTTGCCTTGGTGGTAGATACTGTGCTGCAGACGCTGTATCGAGCTCGTCTGGTTCTGGGCCATGCTTGGGTGGCTACTTTTGTATCAGTGGAGCCACAACTCCTAATCCTAGCGATGGTGTGACAGGAGATATTTGTCCTCTAGGCTATTATTGCCCTCAGGGATCTATCGAGGCATTAGAGTGTCCCATCGGAACATTTTCTCCCGTAAACGGTACTATAGAACTCGAAGATTGTATCCCATGTTCTCCTGGTGAGTATTGTGAGCGGCCAGGCTTGTCTCAGTCGTCTGGATCATGTGACCCAGGATATTTCTGTGAGAGTGGATCAACCACACCCACACCTACCGATGGGATAGTTGGGGACTTTTGTCAAGCTGGATTTTTCTGTCCGAGAGGGTCTAATCTTCCTCTGCCGTGCCCTCCTGGATGGTTTAGCAGCGAACCTTTTGCTAGCAACTGCACTCTTTGTCTGTCTGGTTTCTACTGTACGAATGCATCCTCAGACCCTTTGCAATGTCCAACTGGTTACTATTGCCCCGAAGAAACTGGCTTCGATTGGCTGCCTTGCCCGGCTGGTACGTTTAGCAACAGCAAAGGACTGTCTGCTATCGATGAGTGTGTTCCATGCACTGGAGGCTTTTTCTGTTCTGGTATTGCAGATACAGCACCCACCGAACAGTGTGAGGCCAGTTATTTTTGTACGTTTGGATCAGATTTCGCAACACCTGACGGTCTTAGTAATGTAGGCTTGGCTGGTCCTTGCCCTGAGGGTAGCTACTGTCCCTTAGCAACTGATACGCCTGTTCCCTGCCTTCCTGGTACTTTCTCTAACGTTACGCTACTATTTGAAGAGTCTCAATGCCTCTCCTGTACACCTGGCAGTTTCTGTGAAGGATATGGCTTGAGTACACCAACTGGATTTTGTTTACCGGGCTACTACTGCACCGTTGGTTCACACACAGCTACACCGCATGCTAACGATACTGCTGGAGGTGTGTGTCCTGCTGCTCACTATTGCCCTCTGGGGAGCGTCATTCCACTTCAATGTGAACCCGGAACGTACAATCCTATCATTGGCCAAGAACTGTGTCGACCTTGCCCTGCCGGTTTTTTCTGTACAGGGAATTCTACTGATGTTGAGTTTGTCTGTTCTGTGGGCCACTATTGTCCTAGTGGCACGTCATTTCCAGAGCCTTGCCCTGCTGGGACTCTAAATGGCCTCACCGGTAGAAGCAACATATCCGATTGTAAACCATGCCCTTCTGGAATGTACTGTGGGCAATCCGGACTATCTACTCCATCTGGAGCATGCTCTGGGGGTTGGTATTGTAGTCTCGGGTCCCCAACCCCTCAACCTAGTGATCCACTAATTGGTGGGCGCTGTCAACCAGGATTTTTTTGTCCGAATGGCTCTTCATTACCTGTTCCCTGCTCATCTGGCAGTTATTGTGACAGCTCTGGACTTAGTGAAGTTTCTGGTCCGTGTAATGCTGGTTATTTTTGCAATCTAGGAGCTGACACACCTTCTCCCGCTGATGGTTTCACTGGTGATATGTGTCCATGTGGACACTTCTGCCAGCTGGCTACAGGCACTCCACAACCATGCTCTCCAGGCCTCTACTCCAATTCCACGGGGAACTCTGCTCCAAATGACTGCATTTTGTGTGAGCCGGGAAGCTATTGCGAGGACGCGGGATTGTGTGCACCTACTGGTCTGTGTGCAGCTGGTTATTATTGCCCCTCGGGCCAAAGCTCATCTCAGCCGAGCGATTACATTTGTACTGTTGGGCACAGCTGCCCTGAAGGTAGTGCCTTGCCCATACCATGTGCCTCAGGGCATTACCAGGACTTAATGGCACAGGCTACTTGTCTCCCCTGTCCTTTGGGTCATTACTGTGTGGAAGGAAGTATAACACCCACCCCTTGCCCCCCTGGAGCGCTTAGAAATGAGACGAATGGTGCAGTTGAAAGTGATTGCGATCTGTGCACTGGAGGATATTATTGTCCTATTAGAAACTGTCAACCTGAACAAAATGTGAGCATTGCTAGCAGCACACCATTTGACTTTGGGCCTACCAACAGCAGTGATGTGTGTGATGTCAACGTGACTTGTCCCAGTGCTTGTACTTGCAGCTCTGAACTTACTCTGGACTCAAACATTCACGGAATACCGTGTTTATCTGGCTTTTATTGTCCCCCCGGCTCACCCAGTCCTCTCTTGTGTCCTGGAGGCCACACCTGTACTGACAGGACGTCTCAACCAATGGGCTGCTCGGCTGGGTACCACTGTACTCCTGGATCAATAATAGAGATACGATGTGAGCATCCTTATTACTGCCCGGCATTATCGGCCACGCCCTTCTCCTGTCCCAGTGGCCACCTGGCTCGGAATGTTAGTACAAGGATCGATACGCTGAGAACGAGTATTGAGGATTCGTGTTTTGCGTGTCAGCCTGGTTCGTTTAGTGACGATGGACTGGATTGCTACGAGTGTCCTCCTCGTTACTATTGCCCAGGACTAACCAGTAATCCTCTCGACTTCCCTTGTCCAGCTGGCAACTATTGTCCAAGTGGGTCAGCAACGCCCACCCCCTGTCCACCAGGAAGTTACAACCTTCTGTTAATGTCTGAAATTGTCATCGATTGCTTATCTTGTCCAGTTAACACCTTTAATTCACTTCCTGGTGAGTTCATAGCAGAAATAATATATCATAGGTAAACCTCCGGACAAGGGCATTTTAAGGGGATACAGCCATGCATATGTCCTTGTTGACAAATCAGAGCATTGTGTTCACCTCTTAAAATGGTTATAATTTGAGTTTTATTTGTTCAATTTCGATGATTTTGAAAGCCAGTTCAATTAAAACGGTCCAATCTTGACAATTTCACACACTTATGTATGGTCCATGGTTTTTTTCAAAAATTGGCACCAAAATTAATAATGTAAACACATAGGTTTAAAGGCCTATCAAAGAGCTATTGAATGCACGAAATATGCAATTCTTAACTAAGTTATAGGGTCTCAAAGTTAGCTACTAATTTTTCTTGCAGTTCAACATCAATCTGAACATTCATAGCTTGCAATACTGTAAGTAAATTGTAAAACTAGATGAGGGCAAGCCATCAGTTCACTGTAGAGAAGCAGAGTGCTCTTTAGAAATGCCACCTTACCTGTATACATGCATGCTATAGCATAATAGTTATGACATTTTACATTGTCGTATTCACACAAGTTTTGCAGGTTTTGTTGAACACCTCTATGGTGATGCATTGTATGGGTATGAATTTTTAGTACTACAAATTGATGAGCTAGCTCTATACGTGTCTCTAGGTCAGGTGGCATGTCGTCAGTGTGGTAGCAGTGCTGTTTCAGTTAGTGACCGTGCGACCTGCTCCTGTGCTGGTGCTCGTCGACTGTTCTCCCCTCTCACTGGACAGTGTGTGTGTGAAGGAGGATACGTTTTCTTCGATCAGGCTGGTCAGGATAACTCTGAGGCTGATAGCACCATCAACTGTCAGCCCATAGTGAGTGTCATATATGTGTGTGTGTGTGTGAGGGGGGGGGGGGGGGGGGGGGGG
>VSKX01044494.1_pt1 | contig 21988 bp, 15 predicted proteins | sample 4799481 | NCBI WGS metagenome assembly VSKX01 (sample SAMN12179537, study PRJNA552185) | sponge metagenome | biome: deep-sea hydrothermal plumes; feature: spots directly above weak diffusing fluid; material: sea water; isolation source: sponge from the Swan site of a hydrothermal vent ...
AATAGTTCGGACACTTTTTATAATTCATTGAATTTCAACATATTATTGAAAGTGTTTTTAAAAATGCAATTCTATAAAATTCAATAACTTACTTGGCTGTTATTGTCACCTAATTGAAAACTGTCCGAAGTATTGATCATTTAGAGCTACGGTGACGAACTAACTTACCGTACCAACTATATTTCAATGATTGGATATTAGCCGTTTGGTAAAGATAGCGTGTTCAAGCCAAGCATTTTTTGCATAACACCAACAACCTGACAGCTATAACCAAATTCATTGTCATACCATACATATAATGTGGCACGATTTCCGCTCACGATAGTGGCTTGTGAATCAACGACACCAGCATAACGAGAGCCAACTAAATCACTTGATACGATTTCAGTTGATTCTGTAAAGTCTATTTGATTGCGTAACTCCGAATGCAAAGCTGTTTCACGTAAATACTCATTAACACCATTTTTATCAACTTCTGAATTCAAGTTTAAACTCAAAATAGCCATAGATACATTTGGTGTAGGCACTCGAATCGCATTACCTGTAAGCTTGCCTTCCATTTCAGGCAATGCTTTAGATACGGCTTTCGCAGCGCCAGTTTCCGTAATAACCATATTAAGTGGTGCACTGCGTCCACGGCGATCAGCTGAATGATAGTTATCAATCAAGTTTTGATCATTCGTATAAGAGTGAATTGTCTCTACATGACCATTTTCAATACCGTATTTGTCATTCAATGCTTTCAGTACTGGTGTGATCGCGTTTGTTGTACAGCTTGCGGCTGAAACAATATTATCTTCACTTATAATGTCATTTTCATTTACACCGAATACGACATTTTTAATATCACCTTTCGCAGGCGCTGTTAATAGTACTTTAGCTGACCCCTTTGATTTAAGGTGCAAACCTAGGCCATCTTCGTCTTTCCAAATGCCTGTGTTGTCTACTATCAGCGCATTGTTGATATCGTATTGAGTGTAATCAACTTCATCTGGTGAATTCGCATAGATCACTTGGATATAAGTGCCATTTGCGATGATTGCATTATTCTCTTCATCGACTTCAACTGAGCCATTAAATGGACCATGCACAGAATCACGACGAAGCAAGCTAGCACGTTTCTCTAGATCACCTTTTTTGCCACCACGTAAAACGATACCACGTAGACGAAGTTTGTTACTTCGGCCTGTTTTCTCAATTAACAAACGCGCTAATAAACGACCGATACGACCAAAACCATATAGAACCACATCTCTAGGCTCAATATCAGAAGCATGCTCAATACCTTGCGCAAGCTCTAATGCCATGTAAGCTTCTACATTGCTTTCGTCGGCATGATCACGCCAATAATTAACGGCCAACTTGCCAATATCAACTTTACAATGCGTAACAGCCAGTTTGCTCAGAGCTTCAACAAATGGAAAGCTTTCACGTAAACGTAACTTATTGCCAACATGATGCTTAACTAGACGATGAGCTTTAATAATATCGATAGTAGACGCATTTAATAGCGGCTTGCCATAAACTTCAACTTCTACACCTTGATTACGGTATAACTTGCCCAGCAGAGGTTGCATCGACTCAGCTAATTCGAAACGTTCTTGCCAGCTTTTTAGGTGTTTATCAGCGTTCATTTATAAATCCTTTATTTCACTTTCTTTAGTTGCTCCATTTGTGGAGCACTCGGTGAAAATCGATCAATAGTGGGGTATCGTCGTATCCGCGTTGCAGATTCGGCGCAATTGTAATGAAAACTGTATGTACAAGCTAGCATTCGGCCTCTCAACAGACTTGTAATTTTATTAGATAAAAACACCATAATAGAGCTTAGAAAGCTTTAATGTTGTAATCATTACACCAAATTGAATGAAAACACTAAAAAATCTTATAGTTGGTTGAAACATATCAAGCACTTAGCGCGATAACTGTAAAATAATTCCTGATATATTAATCAAAATATTTTGTATTTAGAGTACATTTAAATGAAGACTTGATGATAAGAACAAAAAGAATCCAAGTTATTGACTGTTTAAAATCTGAAACATGAGAATTAGGTCACGAAAACCCATTCATAGAAGATGTTAAAGTTCGGCATTGTGAAATTCCGTCGGTTGTGACTCACAGGCCTGAGCTTGTTGCTTTATTAATTTTAAAACTGTCGAATTAAATGTAACTTTTTGTCGATTCCTTTAATAAATACATCAAAATAGAGATCAATGTTGAAAAAATACACTTTATTTGACAAAAATTCGACTCTTTTAACGATCTTACTTGACTGATAATGTCAGTTTGGTAATTTTGTAACTAACTTATCTTTAAATCCACATTAAGGGATATCGAATGACTATCCGCGTTGCAATTAACGGTTATGGCCGTATCGGACGAAATGTACTTCGTGCTTTATACGAAAGTGAAAAAAACTACCCAATTAAGATTGTTGCAATTAATGATCTTGGTGATGCGGCAATTAATGCCCATTTAACTAAGTATGATTCTGTTCACGGTCGTTTTAATGCAAAAGTTGATCATGACGATGAAGCTATATATGTAAACGGCGACAAAATTGTCACTCTTCAAGAACGAGATCCTTCGAAGCTTCCTTGGGCTGATCTAAATGTCGATATCGTTTTCGAATGTACTGGTATTTTTGCTTCTAAAGAAGCAGTTCAGCCTCACTTAAAGTCTGGCGCTAAGAAAGTTATCATTTCTGCTCCGGGTAAAAATGTCGATGCTACGATTGTTTACGGTGTGAACAACGATGTATTAACTTCAGACATGACTGTAATTTCGAGTGCATCATGCACAACTAACTGTCTTGCTCCATTTGCTAAGCCCCTGAATGACGCTATTGGTATTGAATCAGGTCTTATGACAACCATTCATGCTTACACAAATGATCAACGTTTATCTGACGTGTATCACACTGATGTGCGTCGTGCTCGCGCTGCTGCAATGTCAATGATACCAACCAAAACGGGTGCAGCAGCAGCTGTTGGTTTGGTTGTTCCTGAACTACAGGGGAAATTTGATGGTTTAGCGGTTCGCGTACCGACTATTAACGTCTCATTAGTTGACTTATCTTTCGTTGCTTCTCGTGATACAACTGTTGAAGAAGTTAACCAAATCATTAGAGATGCGGCAAGCGTAGCACCTATGTCAGAAGTGTTGTTTGTGAATGAAGAGCCATTAGTGTCTATCGATTTCAATCATGATGCACACTCATCAAACTTCGATGCAACTCAGACTCGTGTAAACGGCCGTCTCGTTAAAGTGATGTCTTGGTATGATAATGAGTGGGGATTCAGCAATCGCATGTTAGACAATGCTGTAGCGCTCATGAACGCTAAGTAAAACTATTATTTATGATTAGTTCTGCGCGGTTTCGGCCGCGTTTTTACTGTTCACTGCTACTTGCAATATCATTGTCAATTCGCTGTGCCTCAACATTGACACCAATACACATTATTTTATCTTGAAATACTAGAATCGTACTTTTCCATTTTATAGATTTATACTTTACCGTGATTCCTGCCCCCGCAAAGTCAACTCCTTCTTTCAATACTGATTCATACTCTAAATCGAATCTAAACACTCCAGATGAGTACGCTTCAAAATGACGATACAAACATTTAAACTTATGATAATCAATAATAAACTCTTTATCTAATCTTATTGTTTCAAGAGAGAAATGCTGCGATGCCAAATAATAAAACAACTTTTTTTGGTGTTCATTTGGAATAATTTTACCCATTAATTCTTCTGCATGCTCAATACTACTCGGACTAACTGGTACGTTAGCAACAGTAAACTTTAAATTCCTTGCAGAAAAATCTTTTATAAATTGTTGCTTCAATTCAGCGGGAGTTTTTTTTAGTAGAAACGCATCAACATTAGCTTTCAATCTATTTGCATCAGGAGAGATTTCGAGCTCAAAACGTATTTCCTCACCGTTAGTCAATTTTATTGATAGTAAGCATCGATTCACGGTTTCAATATCAATTTTAAATGTTAAGTTAGAATCAGTTTTAGCTAATGTAGAAAGCAGATTAAAACAGCTTAAGCGTTCACAGTTTGACTTACTGAAGTCTGATAATATATTAATGCAATCTTCACACTTTTGGTTTTGCGTAGCTGGAAATTTGTTAAATATTTTCTTAAGAGATCTAATTTTGTCTGACTCGTTTGATTTGTCGAAAATTACGGCACATTCATAAAACTCTTGAGACCAAACTCCACAAAAGTCCAGCTTTGTTAACATACCGTTTTACTCCTAATAATTATCGATTCAACTCACTATTACATTGCACACGGATAATATATATTAGACAAATACAAAGCCTGATGGAAGTGTTCTTGGTGTTGTCTTTACATCAGCAGATATGCATGAAAATTTAGAGGCGCTAATCAAGAATGTTAAATGCCAACTTACTGTTTCATGTTGGCATTCTATTCTTGACTTAATATATTCTTCAGATAGTTCGCGATATGTTCGTCGTAATTCATATTTAAGCATCAAATCATTATCTTGATATTTTTCAATATAAAACTTATTCACAACCGTTTCATGGTCAATCAGATAACGACGTTCTTCGTCAATATTAAGTATCACACCAGCCATAATCTGATGCCCTAACAGATACATTATTTTCTTTTGATCATCATCAGTACTCATACTTTCAGCCAGATTTTTCTTAGTTCCTATATCAATTTTATCTTCGGCTTGAAACCTTTTAATATTTCCTCCCGAATTAAATTTATAGGCACTTCGGCCAAGATCTTGATAAAACGCCTTCCTACAGCAATCAATTGATTTATTTGATAATTCTTTAATAAATTCACTGTCTATTTTCTGTTCAAACTCTAATGGGGTGATCGGTAGAGTAATGCGACTTTCATTTAACATTATGACAAACGAAGCTTGTGAGTGCTTGTCCAGTGAAATTATAAATCTATCTTTAAATGAGGTGCCAACTCTAAACTTTAATTGTTCAAATGCCGTTAACCTCAAGCTATTACTAGACTCTTCGTTAACTAACACCATAAAATCTTGTTCTGCCTTTTCTCGGGTTGGACCAGAAAACCAATCTTCTATACTTTCCCACTCGGCTGAACGGTAAGAGCTGGTCTTATAGTCAACAATAAGAAAATCACTCGCATCTATACCTTGAGTGCATGTAAGAGTATCAAAAGACAATAGTTTAACCTTTAAAATTTATTTTCTTAAAGGTTACCATGCAGATACGCACATAAATCAATTAATCTTTAGTCATAATCTACATTTAAAATAGTTAATCTTATTCCACAATAAATAAAATCCGACATTTATTTATGAGTGACATATAAGAATATTTTGGGCTAAGCCTATTTTTTAATCTTGGGTATAAATTTCTTTATCCGTATTCCCACCAATATCAGTGCAACAAAAATATAAATACTCGGCTCAATAATTTCTGACTTAACTGACCAATAAAAATGAATCGGTACTAATATCGCAGCAAGGTAAACCCAGTTGTGTAGTTTTTGCCATTTACGCCCCATTTTAGCCATTACTTTTTTAAAAGATGTCACTGTTAATGCAAGCAATATTAAATATGCAACAGCACCAACTAAAATATAAGGACGTTTGATCACTTCTTCACCTAAAAGAGACCATTCAAACAATAAATCAAAGCTAAAATACGATGCTAAATGCAAAGTCGCGTAGGCAAAAACATACAAACCGACCAAACGACGAGTTTGCATTAACCATGACATTTTGAATTTTTTGGCTGTTGGGCTGATCAATAGAGTCAGCAACAGTGTATTCAGTGCACCAATACCAGTGTAATGGATAATAAATTGCACAGGATCGCCACCAGCTTTATTTAAAAAAATCAGCAGTACGAGATAGATCATTGGAGCAAGTGCAAATAGGTGAAAAAGTGCTTTCACCCATGGCAATTGTTTACGGTTTACTTTCATTAAAAGTTTTTCCGTAAATCTAACCCCGTATAAAGACTTGCCACTTGATCACCGTAACCATTAAAAGGCAATGTTGGAATACGAGTTGCTGAAAACAAGCCACCCGCACCAATTCTTCTTTCTGAGGCTTGTGACCACCTTGGGTGATCAACATCAGGGTTCACATTGGCGTAAAATCCGTATTCATGCGAGGCAAGTCTGTTCCAGCTCGTTGGTGGTTTTTTATCTGTAAGGCGAATTCTCACAACTGATTTAATGCTTTTAAAACCGTACTTCCACGGCACGACCAATCGAATAGGCGCACCATTTTGTGGTGGCAATGTTTTACCGTACAATCCTACGGCTAGAAAGCTTAAATCATTCATAGCTTCAGCAAGCGTTAACCCTTCAACATAAGGATACTGCACACCTCCTCCAACAAAGCGATTACTTTGGCCCGGCATTTGCTCTGGATCGTATAACGTTTCAAAAGCAACATAACGGGCTTTGCTGCTTGGCACCGCTTTCTTTATTAAATCAGCTAACGAAAAACCAACCCAAGGAATGACCATCGACCATGCTTCAACGCATCTCAAACGATATGTACGTTCTTCCAAAGCGACTATTTTGTATAGATCGTCATAATTTAGAGTGATTGGGTGATCGACTTCGCCATCAATCGTTAACGTCCAAGGTTCAACTTTTAAACCTTGCGCATTATCAATAGGGTTGCTTTTACTCGTTCCGAATTCATAAAAGTTATTGTGGCTGGTTACTTTAGTTTCAGGAGTAAGTTGTTCTGCAATTTTGAACGCTGGATTTTTACTAAAATCGAGAGGCTTAATATTGAATTTACCAGCTGATTTGGAATCGCCAAACAAATCAAGTAACCCTGCATTAACATTGGTAGAGAGACTTGCTCCCACAGCACCGATACCAAGCGTTTTAATTATTTGGCGACGCGACTTAAAAACAGCTTCAGGAGTCACTTCATTTTCTGGAGCATTCCATGTAGCCTTGTTCAAAATACCTTTCGTGAATATACGTTTATTAGTCACTTTATACCTCTCATCGTTTACGATGTCTTCATTGCAAGATTAGACAGAGATAATTTGATTTTAATTTCGCAAAACTAACAATAAAATTATTCCGCACAATAGCCTCCAATACTTGAAGCTTACTAATAAGCGTGACATCCTTATTCAATTGAACTTTTTATCTCGAGCTTTCTTTTTGTATGCTTAACTTAACTATTCTAGACTCTTTATCTATTGCGCAGATTATAGTCTTTGTGGCAATCAGTTTTTTATCCATTTTTATCGGTGCGCTGCTTAATCAAAGACTCACGCGTCAACGGTGGGAGCAAGTTACAGCCATTAAAGAACAAGAGCATCAAAATACGAAGCAACAATTGCAGTTTAAACTGGATGAGACCATAGAACAATTGCAGCTTTATCAAACAAAGTTTGAAGATAGCATCCAATCACTCGGAAAATACCAAGCTCAAGCCGAGCAAGCTTCTGAACTTGAATTGAAACTTGATAACTCACAGCATAAGCATATGGAATCTCAGCTTGCTTTATCAAAATCAAATTCGATGCAAAGAACATTAGAAGCAAAGCACGAAGCTGAATCTCAGGCGTTAAACGATAAAGTTTTGATGCTGGAATCAGCGGAAACAAGATTAAAAACAGAATTTGAAAACCTTGCTACCCGTATTTTTGAAGAACGTAGCGAAAAACTGAATAATCAAAATAAAAACCAGCTAACAGGCTTATTAGGTCCTTTTCAACAGCAACTTGAAGGTTTTCGTCAGCAGATTAAAGAATCTTATACTCATGAACAATCTGAACGTAGCGCTTTGAAGCATCAACTACAGCAACTGCAACAGTTAAATATTCAGATGAGCCAAGATGCAGTAAACCTCACCAATGCGCTAAAAGGTGATAATAAGCAACAAGGTAACTGGGGAGAAGTCATTCTCGATAGAGTTTTGCAGGAAAGTGGTCTTCGAGAAGGTCATGAGTACCAAACACAAACGGACTTAAAAGATGACAATGGTAAACACTTCAAACCAGACGTAATTGTACATTTACCTGAAGATAAAGATGTTGTTATCGATTCGAAAGTATCGTTAGTCAGTTATGAACGTTATTTTAATAGTGATGATGAAAGTGAACGTCAAAAAGCCATTAAAGAACACATGCTTTCGCTTCGTACGCACATCAAAGGTCTTAGCCAAAAGAATTACCAGCAACTTCATGGGCTAAGAAGTCTTGATTACGTGTTGATGTTCATCCCTATTGAGCCAGCATTTTTGCTTGCATTAGAAAATGATCCAGCACTTATAACTTTCGCATTAGAAAATAATGTCATGCTGGTCAGTCCGACAAACTTATTAGTAGCTTTACGCACTATTCATAATATTTGGCGTTATGAATATCAAAATCAACATGCACAACGTATCGCACAACATGCTGGCAGAATTTATGACAAACTTTGTGGTTACGTTGACGACATGCAAAAACTTGGGCGTGCGCTAGAAACTGCTGATAAAAGCTTTTCTAATGCCATGGGTAAGCTTTCCACAGGTAAAGGAAACGTCATTAGACAAGCTCACCAAATGCAGCAGCTCGGTATTGACACAACCAAAAAGCTAGACGCGCAGTTATTAGAATCTGCATTAAATGACGATCTTGAGAATTTACCCGATAAAGTAAAACCAAATGACAAGGTTGAGGGTTAGCAAAAAAACTTGATTCTACTAAGCTGGATATATTGAATAACTGTCCAGTTTAGATGAGATATATGCTTACTTTACATGAATACATAAAACTTACTTTTAGTTTATTTACTATTACAACGCCTTTGGCCGCCGCGACACTATATTTAACGATTATCAAGAATCGTTCGCTAAGAGACCAAAATATTGTAATGTTGTCGTCGATTTCGCTCTACTGCTGCATTATGGTTTTTTTAACTTTCTTTGGAGAACAAGTCCTCCAGTTTTTTTCTATTTCAATCCATACGTTTAAAGTGGTTGGAGGGATTCTCCTTATTGTAAGTGCGATTGACATGCTCAAAAACAACAATAAAAGCGTTTCTCCAACAGGCACTTCTAAACCTTTTAACCCGTTCAGTTGGGCCTTGATTCCACTGGGCGTACCTATGTTAGCTGGACCTGGCGCTATTAGTACAATCATTGTTTATACAAGTATGGGTCACTCTCTTGATCATAAAATACTTATGGTAGGCGTAATATTAACATCATCTATTTTACTGTTATTGTTATTTTGGTTAACCAAAAAGTTTGGTTGCTTAATCAATACTCGTATAACCAATGTAGTAAATCGTTTAATGGGGTTGATTATCGCAGCATTGGGTGTGGAATTTATTTTTTCAGGAAGCATGGCGCATATTACTGATCACCTTTAGTATTTAGTGCAAGTGTTAAAAAGTGTTCTATTTCGATAATTGATGAATTAGTATGTTGAATCCGACACATATACTCAAAATCATGCAAGATGCAGGAATGCAGAGTAATTTCACTGTTTGTTAATCAAGGCAACAGTGTGAATGATTTTGAGTATAAAATATCAATCCTTACAAAACATTTGGGCGAAATATGTTTTATCTTATTCAGTCAAACCGAATGGAATCACTTAGTGAAAAGCTAGCTGGTTTATTATCTCAACCAATTACTGGCAGCTCGATACTGCAGCCTGAACAAGTATTGGTACAAAGTCCGGGGATGTCGACTTGGTTACGACTTGAAATAGCAAAACATAATGGTATTGCTGCCGCAATAGACTTTCCATTGCCTTCTAGCTTTACTTGGCAACTGTGCCACGACTTATTGCCTCATGTGCCTAAAGAAAACGCATTCACTAAGGCAATGATGACATGGAAGCTAATGAGTTTACTTCCTACTATTATTGATAAAGAAGAGTTTGCGCCATTAAAGCTGTACCTTTCGGCTCAAGATGATTCTGTTTCAGTTAATTATCAAAAAAACCAACAACAAATTATTGATCAGAAACATTATCAGTTGTGTAACCGTATTGCCGATATCTTCGACCAATATTTGGTCTTTAGGCCAGACTGGATAGAGTCTTGGGAAAACAATGAATCACTCATTGAATTAGAGTCCGATCAACAATGGCAACCCATTTTATGGCGTTGTTTGATTGACTTTAACAGCAACTTTTTAGAGCAAAGGCAATATCATCGAGCCAATTTACATCATAATTTACTCATCAAGCTTATTGATGAAAATTCAAGTTATGACTCATTACCTAAGCGATTATTCGTCTTTGGTATTTCATCAATGCCCCCACAGTTTCTAGAAATCCTCCATGGGCTCGCACAGCGCATTGATGTGATCGTTTTCAACTTGAGTCCGTGTCAGCATTATTGGGGTGACATCGTTGATCCAAAACTCAGAGCTAAAATGGCGGTTCAATTTGCTGACAAACATCAGTTGCCTGAGTTGTGGGAAGATAAACTTGAAGTCGGAAATCCATTATTAGCTAACAACGGTAAAATGGGTCGTGAGCTGCTTGATCTTATTTTAGAACTACCAGAATTAAACTCAGATCTCAGTATTGAGCATTATCAAAGTCCGTTAAATCAAAACTCACCAACGATTTTGCATGGTATTCAGCACGACATTCTCGAAATGGAAACACTGGGAGCGCCCTTAGGCCCTGATGCCGACGTTTATCGAAAATCAGAAAATCGACGAGTCGTATCCGATAACGATGATTCCTTAATGTTTGTAAGTTGTCATAGTCCACTTCGTGAGATTGAGACATTACACGATCACATTCTTGCAAAACTTGAAAACGATCCGAAATTAAAGCCTAAAGACATCGTGATTATGCTGCCGGATGTAGCCTCTTATGCGCCCTATATAGACGCAGTATTCTCATCAAAACAAGGCCAACATTATTTACCCTATGCGATAGCCGATCGCGGTGCGGCTCAAGAGTCACCTTTAGTAAATAGTTTTTTAAGCTTGTTGAATATATCGATAAGCCGTTACGCCGTTACTGATATTTTAAGTATTCTCGAAGTACCTGCCGTATTACGCAAATTCAACATCGATGATGACGAGCTTCAACTCATCAAGCGTTGGTTGAACCAAGCTGGTGTGCGTTGGGGGCGAGATCAAAATAATCGTGCTGAACTCGGTCTTCCAAGTTTTGAGCAAAACTCATGGGCTTTCGGCCTAAAAAGATTGATTCTTGGGTATGCATTCAGTGACGATAGTCCGCTTTACCATGACAGCTTAAAGGTTGAAGGTGTTGAAGGCATGTCCGCTCAAGCCTTAGGTAAGTTACTTAATTTTATCGAAACAATTGATGAGTACCATGCATTATTTAATCAACCCATCAATGCTACAGACCGCCTTGAGCAGTTAGACACACTAGTAGATTCCTTTTATGTGGCCGATGATGACGAGCGACCGCAATTACAAGAAATTCGAGATGCGATAACTAAGTTAAAAGCCGAACTCACCGATGCAGGTTTCTCTGATGACTTAAACATCAACATCTTAAATAATTGGTTCACTTCCAGCTTGACCGAGTCGAGAGTTGGACAGCGATACCTCGCTGGTTCTGTCAATTTTTGCACTTTGATGCCAATGCGCTCTATCCCTTTTAAAATTGTATGTTTATTAGGTATGAATGATGGCGTTTACCCACGAACGCAGCACCCTATCGGTTTTGATTTGGTCTCTAAGTTTGCTCCACGAAAAGGTGATCGTTCAAGGCGTTTAGATGATAGATATTTGTTTTTAGAAGCACTGCTATCTGCAAGGCAACAACTGTACATCAGTTATATTGGTAACAGTGAACGTGATAACAGTGAGCGTATTCCATCAATGTTAGTTTCTGAACTGCAAGAATATTGTCAGCTCTGTTATCAATTACCTAAAACTACGCCCACAAATGAACGTAATGATTTAATTACTAGATTAGTAAAATCACAACCACTACAACCATTTGATTCTTCTTTATATAGTAATCAAAAGGATAAAGGTTCTAAGCTAATAACCAGTTATGATCAGCAATGGTGTCCACCCAATAATCGCAATGAACTCGATGTATTTATCACACCAGATGTTAAAATAAGCAGCACTCAAGAGTCTGTTGAAGAACTCGATTTGTCAGCGCTTATTCGTTTCTATCGTAACCCTTCACAGTACTTTTTTAATCGAACCTTAAATTTAGATCTCAGCATCAACATCGATCAAGATGAAAACGATGAACCATTCACACTGAATGCATTAGAGCGCTATAAATTACAAGACTCGTTGTTAAAGCAGTCTATCTCGCAAGGTATTGAAGAAGTCGATGACAGCTTTTATTCCAACGTTAAAGCAACTGGCGAGTTACCCGTTTCGCCATTCGATGACATATTACTCAGTCAATACAAACAAGATTTAGCGCCATTAATTGGTCGCAGTTTGTTTTTAAGAGGCGAAGAGCAACCAACTAGCATTGATATTAACTTATCGTTTGATGATGTCGCGCAAGGTTTAACGCTTGTGGGTCGAATCGATGATATTTCAGCAAAAGGGCTAATTAATGTTCGCCCCGGCAAAGCTCATGGGCGCGATTTAATCAGACTGTACATCAGGCATTTGGCATTAAATGCTATGGGGCAAAAACGCCATAGTTTCCTTTTGGATATTAGTCATTATCATGCTTTGTTACCTTTAACGGCTGATTCAGCAAAAGAAAAGCTTGCTGGATTACTAGTTCATTATTTTACTGGGTTAAATCATCCATTACCTTTTCTTCCCAAAACCTCGTTAGCATACGCCAGTGAAGAAGGCGATCATGCACAAAAGCTTTTAGCTTGCCAAAAGCAATGGTTGGATGAACAAAGCCAGCTAGGGGAAAGTAACGATCCACATTATCGACGGTTATATCAGTTTCCTGAAGATTTTTCAGAACAAACATTTGGCAAAGTAAGTCATGAAATATTGACTCCAATGATTTCAATTTATACTTCAGAAACGCTAGCGAAGCTGAGCGATTACGTCAATGCCGAGTTGCTTAACAAGAATAAGGAGGGTGTAAAATGAGTCAAGCCCAAGCTTTAAATCCATTAACTATCCCTCTTTATGGCAAAGGACTCATTGAAGCCAGTGCGGGCACAGGTAAAACCTATACTATATCAGGGCTTTATTTGAGGTTATTACTTGGTAGAGGGATAAGTACTCCCCTTACCTGTCAGCAAATCTTGGTAGTAACCTTTACTAATGCAGCGACTGAAGAATTACGAGATCGTATTCGTAATCGAATAAGAGCTACATACCAAGCTTTCTTAGGGCTTGAATGTAAAGATGATTTCATAAACCAGCTATTAACGGAAACACCAGAATCCGAAAAAAAAATAGCCTTAAAACGCCTAGACTTGGCACTTAAGTCATTGGATGAATCTTCAATTTTCACTATTCATGGATTCTGTCAGCGAATCCTTACTGACATGGCGTTTGAGTCATCATTATTATTCGAGACAGAATTCACCTTAGATGACAGTGAATACATGCATCATGCCGTTCGAGATTACTGGCGCCAGCATTGTTACACCTTAACGCCTGAAATGGCTCAAGTCATTCAAAATGAATTTTCAGATCCTGATACCTTGATTAAACAGTTACGGCCTTTACTCAATAGTTTCGATAATACTCCCCTTGTGAACCCAAGCGAGTTTTGTGAGCTAGCTACAAAGTTAACTCAAAGTTTGAGCCAATTTAAAACACGATGGCCATCGGAACACAATGCGGCTCTTAAACAACTAATGGAGTTGCCGTTGAGTGGTGTTCGTTTTGGTAAAAAACCAGACGGTTACCCAAAACTTGTCCAAATGTTCGACCGACTTAATAACTGGGCGAAATACGGTGTTGGCTTTCCTCCTAAGAAAGATATGGAAATACTTGCCTTATCCAACATAAAACTTAACAAAGGTGGTGAGCTACCTCACCCAAAGCAAGCTAAATTGCTAGCTCATATTGAAAGAATAAACGAACTAACAATCCAAATAAAACCGGCATTTTTATTTCAAGCTCTAACCGATATTCGAGAGCGTTTTACCCAACAAAAAATTCAAAAAAATGTGTTAACGCCGGACGATTTATTGACTCAGTTATCACAAGCCATTGTCAATAATTCAGATACACTTCCTCAGCAAATCAATCAGCGTTTCCCTGTAGCATTGATCGATGAGTTTCAAGATACCGACCCACTGCAATTCAACATATTTTCCAGCATTTATCAGCATACTGACCAAACAGGTTTGCTGATGATTGGCGACCCAAAACAAGCTATTTACGCCTTTCGTGGTGCTGATATCCATACCTACATTGATGCACGAAATCAAACTGATGACCGTTACTTTTTAGCCACAAACTGGCGTTCAACGACCAAAATGGTTGAAGGAGTAAATGGTTTATTCAAACAATCAGCTGACCCATTTATTAATAGCGCAATCCCGTTTGAGGAAGTGAATACCCCTTCTTCGGCTGCGAGTAAAATAATACAAGATTCAGAGAATAATCCTTCGGCTCTTCGCATAAAACTCTTAAGCGAAGAACCTGAGAAAGGTTTGAATAAAACAACTGCACGAAAAATACTCGCTGAAGATGCCGCTGAAGAAATCGTAAGGCTGCTAAATGAAAGTGAAGCTGATCAATGCACTATTAGTGCTAGTGCCAATAGTAATGAACCATTAAAAGCAAAAGACATTGCGATTCTTGTACGAGATCGCAATGAAGCGGCTGTCATCAAACAATCATTAGTTGATAGAAATGTAGGTAGTGTATTTTTAAGTCGAGACAGTGTACTTAATTGTCATGAAGCCCATGAGTTAGCTATCATTTTACGCAGCTTTGCTGATCCAAAAAATGAACGACTGTTAAGAAGCGCCTTGGCAACAAAATTATTTGGCTTTACTGCATTACAAATTAATCAATTTAATAATGATGAAACCTTGCGCCAGCAACTTTTAGAGCAATGCTTTGACCTTCACAACATATGGCTAAAACGCGGGATCATGCCTGCATTGCTAAACTTTGCAAAAAACTCTCGGCTTATTGAACGGTTATTAAATGATGATGACGGTGGCCGCCGTTTAACAGATTTCCGTCACTTGTCTGAAATTCTTCAACAAAAATCAACCGAAATTGACGGAATAAGCGCGCTACTAGCCTGGTATGAACAGCAATTGGTCAACAGCAATAACAATGATGATCAACAGCTCAGATTAGAGAGTGAACAAAACTTAGTTCAAATTGTTACCATTCACAAAAGTAAGGGACTCGAATACCCCGTTTGTTTCGTACCATTCGTGAGTTTAGCTCGTGATAATCGTCGACGCCCATCTCCTATGATTTATCATGAAGATGGTAAATTAACATGGGATATTGAACAAACTGACGAAGGCTGGGAAAAGCAAAAACGAGAAACTTTGGCTGAAGATTTGCGGTTGCTTTACGTTGCACTTACTCGCCCTGTTTACCGTTGTTATTTGTCTATAGCCAATCACAGCAGATTCACTAAAAGATCAGGGTTAAGTAGCCAACTATTTGAAACTGCAATAGGTTACCTTTTAGGTATTGATAGCAAAGATTGTGAGTTTGCTAAGCTGAAAAAACAAGCTTCTACATTAAAGTCAGATGCGATAAATATAAGCACAATAGATGCTGAAGCCTTCTCCGAAACGAGTTTTACACCTAAAAATCAGAGCGCCACTGAATTTACAACAAAAGAACTCAACCGCACGATAACAACGCCGTGGCGTGTCGGAAGCTACTCAGGCTTAGTTAGACACTTATCTCATGACCGTATCCATCCTGGAGCCGATGATGAAGGTTTTAGTTTGTCCGAAGTGTTCAGTGAAAGCCAAAATAAACAAGAGCCTATCGATCCGTTCACTAAGCAAGATAGATTCAATTTTGAAAAAGGCGCTAATGCAGGTAGCTTCATGCATTTAGTATTAGAGATGATCGATTTCACTAATGCCAAAGCTGATTTAGAGACACATTTACCGACCGCTATGCTTCAGTACGGAATTGATGAGCTATGGACAACACCGCTCATGGAATGGTATCTAGATTTACTTGGTGCGCCATTGAACCCAGAAGGGTTGTGCCTCTATAAACTCTCAAACAGTGCAAAACTTGTAGAGATGGAGTTTTATCTACCAATAAAAAAACTCAAAGCTTCACAAGTTAATAAAACATTGCAAGATTTTGGTTATGGAGACAATTTAGTTTTTGACGACTTAATTGGAATGCTAAAAGGTTTTATCGATTTAACCTTCGAATTTAACGGTAAATATTATATTGCCGATTATAAATCTAATCATCTTGGCGATGACTTTGAGTGTTATAGCATCCGAAATATGTCTCAAGCTATTTTAGACCACCGTTACGACTTACAGTACATTCTGTACACTTTGGCTTTGCATCGTTACCTAAAGCCAAGAATTGCTGATTACAGCTATGATGAACACATTGGTGGTTGTTATTATCTGTTTTTACGGGGAATGTCAGCAAATCAACCAAAGTCTGGTATTTATTATGATAAGCCACCATTTGCACTCATCAACCGCCTTGATGAGCTATTTATGGGTAAAACCGAAAGCAACCAAGATTTGAGGGCATAAATATGATCCACACAAACAAACCTATGCCTGAACTCCTAAAATATTGGGAGCAACAAGGACACCTTACCGCTTTAGACAGGCATTTCGCTTTAGAAATGGCAAAAATACATAACATTTGTGAACCATTTTTTATTTTTATTTGTGCATTATTGAGTAAGCAGTTATCAAACCAGAATAGCTGCCTTGTCCTCGATCAAATCGAACACTCTAATCCAATGAATGACTCACCTAGACAGTGTACGATCAATATTCAGCCCACTGAATTAGTAGAAGCCTTGTTATCGTTTTCCGCCATCAGTGAGTTTAATAAAGAATCCACCGCACAAACTCCGCTAGTGATCGATGGCAATCGTTTATACCTTCAGCGCTATCATCAATTTGAGACCCAAGTAAGTGATGTACTGACTCGTTTATCACAACCCACATTACAAGTGGAGACTGAAAGACTTAAGCAACAACTCCCACTCGTCTTTCCTCCTAATAACCAAATAGGACTAGATTGGCAAAAAGTGGCAGCAGCAACAGCACTCACTAAACAACTCGCGGTGATCACTGGTGGGCCGGGCACCGGAAAAACTACAACTGTCACTAAGCTTCTACTACTACTTCTGTTACAACAAAAACTGACTATTCGTCTTGTCGCGCCTACGGGCAAAGCAGCTGCTAGGCTCAGTGAGTCCATTAAAGCTTCAAAAATAAAACTTGTCGATCAGCTTGCTCACGATGCAGATAACATCGATGTATCTGTCATTAAGGATATTCCAGAAGAAGCCTCGACGGTTCATAGGCTTCTCGGCGTGATTCCTGACACTCACCGGTTTAGGTTCAATAAAGACAACCCATTGCGATTAGATTTACTGATCGTTGATGAAGCATCAATGGTGGACTTACCAATGATGCACAAGCTCCTTACCGCACTCCCGCCACATGCTCGCCTGATACTTTTGGGTGACCAAGATCAGCTTGCTTCTGTTGAAGCTGGCGCTGTTTTAGCTGATGTCTGTGCCGGCTTGCAGGATCTAACTAATAAAGAAAAACCGTGGAGAATGCGATATTCAACCCAACAAGCTAATTTACTGTCGGATTTAACAGAAATTAACGTAGCTGAATTTGTTGATGATGACTCCCCTTTCGGTGACAGTTTGTGCATGTTGCAACATAGCCATAGATTTAAAGGTGATGCAGGGATTGGTTTGCTAGCTACAGCAGTTAATCAATCAGATTTAAATAAAGTACTAGGTGTTTGGCAAAAAAATTATGAAGAGATCGCATGGCTAGGTCACGGGATTATTTCTGCCAACAAACAAGAAAACATTGGTCTTGTTACGTTAATTAATCAATCTGTAGAATATTACCGCCCTTACTTACAACTCATTGGGCAACTCAAAGTAGCTTACTCTGTTGGAATGGGTGAAGGTGATGAAGCCGCAATTGGAATCATTGATAAATTCAATGACTATCGATTATTGTGCTCTTCACGTGCAGGTGATTACGGTGTTGAAGGTATCAATCAGCAAATGGCAGATATCCTAACAAAAAGGAATCTCATCGACGCCAAACAAGAATTTTACCTTGGCAAGCCAATCATTATCAAGTCAAACGATTACAATCTTGGGCTTTTCAACGGTGATGTAGGGATTGTGTTGCAAGACTCAGCCCAACCAGAAAGATTAATGGCGCACTTTATAAAAGCTGACGGAACAGTACTGAAAGTGCTTCCTGCTCGTTTACCGAATCACGAAACCTGCTTTGCTATGACTGTGCACAAAAGCCAAGGAAGCGAGTTTGAACGTGTAGCATTAGTCTTGCAACCCAAGCCAAGTCAGGCACAATGGCAGTTATTGACTAAAGAACTGCTGTATACCGCTATCACAAGAGCAAAAACTCACTTTTCTTGCCTTGGTTCTCGACAAGTTTTTGAGCACGCTGTCGAACATGCTACCAAAAGAGCGTCAGGTCTTGCTGAGAAGTTATGGCACTACTAAGAGATATTACTGTCGATAATATGTGCTAACTATAATTACAGGGATAACGACAATGCAAAGGAATAAGATAGCTTTTGGAATGGTCATAATAAGCAGCTTAGTTTTAGCTGGTTGTGCAACGAACCTTTCACCACATTCATGCGAAGTCATGCCGCAACCAGATCAAGATGGTAATGTTCAAGTCGATGCACGTAGTAATCATGACAAGAACCATCGATGTAGTGAATTAGATGCAGCGGCTTACCTATTAGCTTCACTAGTTCGTGAAGGCAGCAAAGGCGATGAGTGCAAAAATAAATCTGGAAAATCACGCACGGAATGTGAGCAACAAGTAAAAGCAATTACCGCTTCAATTAATAAGCATAATAAAAAAAACTAACTGTCTCTGCTTTAAACTTAAACACTCAGGTGACTAAATCACTTACAGCCCTTGATAGATAGCCTAGTTGCTGTCTAACATGGGCGTTTATTATTTATCTATTTGTAATGTAGGTCGGGAATGTCAAAACTTAATGTGCTTTTACTCTGTGGAGGAGGCAGTGACGAACATAAAATATCACTCATTTCCGCTGGATACATTCAATCACGCCTTGAAACTCAACCTAACATCAACCTAAAGAAATTAGAGTTAGATTCAAAAGGGCAATATAGTGATGCGCAAGGCAATGTATTTCAAATAACCCACGAAGGCTATTTACAGCACAAAAGCAATAATGAGCTTAACTGGAACATAGACTTTGTTATCCCCTGCTTTCATGGGTTTCCCGGTGAAACAGGCGATATTCAATCATTCCTAACCCTACACAATTTGCCATTTTTAGGTGCTGATGCTGAATCAAGTGTTTACTGTTTTAATAAAGTCACAGCAAAGCAATGGTTCACATCTTTAGGTATACCAAATACGCCTTACTTGTTTTTGTCTGAATGCACTAATGTAAGCGTTAAGACTGCTGAAGATGCTTTTGACGAGTGGGGTTCAGTTTTCATTAAAGCATCAAACCAAGGCTCATCGGTTGGTTGTTACAAAATCGAGAACAAAAGTGATATTGCAGACACTCTTGCACAAGCCTTTAAATACTCGTCATACGTATTAGTGGAAAAAACGATAGTAGCTCGTGAACTAGAAGTCGCTGTATACGAACGTGATGGTGAAGTTGTTGCTACATTACCTGGTGAAATTATTTGCGATAAAAATACGTTTTACGACTTTGATGAAAAGTACGCTAAGAATAGTAAAGCTCGAACAGATATTAAAGCAAAAAACTTAAGTAAAGAAATTACTGATAAGATTCGTTCACTCGCAATCAAAGCTTTTGTTGGAATGAAGTTAAAGCACTTGGCCAGAATTGACTTCTTTTTAACGAATGATAATAAAATTTTACTGAATGAAATTAATACCTTCCCTGGTATGACACCCATTTCAATGTTTCCAAAAATGCTTGAAAACAATGGCGATGATTTTACCGAGTTCCTGTTGAATACGATTAAAAGTGAAACTCGATAAATTTTAGATGTTAAGTCCGGTAAACTGTTTGGATAATATGAAATCCAAATTTCGTTTTTACCGGGCCATGTATTTCTAGTATTGGCTTTTTAAACACTACATCGTCAAATGCTTTAACCATGTCACCGGGTCCAAACTCTCCTAAATCCCCAAAACGTTTTTTTGATGGGCAAGTAGAATACTGCTTTGCTAGCTTTCCAAAGTCAGCGCCTTTTTCAAGCTTTTGCATAAGCTTTTCAGCTTCTTGTTTCGTCTTAACTAAAATATGACGAGCGCACGCTTTTGCCATGCTTGATCCCCCTTGATTATGAACAAAATTTCACTGTTTAATATTGATATATCAGTAAAATGGTAGCTCTATGAACTTATATAAAAATGTATATGGCTTTTTGTCTAACTACATCAAAATTTAATGAAAATTATTCGCAATGGTTTGTCCTTAGTGACTTGACCAATAAGACAAGCTCAAATTTTCAACTTCAGCAAACTGAAGTAAAAGATAAAAATACAACAGTAAATCAAAAGGTAAAAACTAAATTACAATTATTATCAGCAAAATTTCAATCTTTATTTCCTGAAGATTGTGAATTAACACAGAGATTCGAAGACTATCAACACGAAATTGAACATTGGCCACTCACTGCAACTTTAAAAACAAAAGCCACTTTGCTTTCGGAGCATTTGAATACCCTAAACCGACTACATCTTCTAATTTCATCTCCCGAATTTTCAACACTTCAACGTACCATAAAACGACAAGGAATGCTTCAGACATTGCCAGTGTACAGCACAAAAAACTCATCAAACCTGTCCTTTTCTCCTCAGCTAACTCTCGATAATTTTGAGTTCACGGCTCAGTTTTTTGAAGCAAAAATTTTGGTACAAACAACGCTCACCGAGCATCATGCGACATATCAAAGAACGAACTGGAAACACTGTAAATGCGAAGATTGTAACCAATCAATCAATCCATGCTCATTTACTCAAAACAATTTGCTTGAATATAGCATTCAGGAGCTAGCAGCTACAATAAATAGACGCGACATTTTACTTCAGCTCAGGATTATCAACGAATTCGCTGAGCGCGCTATACACTTAAAAAACGAAACCATTTATGATGTAAAAGAACTTGAAGACAGCGAATGGTTCCAAAGAGGAGATCGAGTAATGCAACAAGTGATTAAGCGACTTAATGAAAAACTGCAAGATGAATTTCCATTTAATCCAATACTTCAAAAAAGATTAAACTTATTTATATCAAAGATTTTTTGTTCTCCAAAGTTTATTTCTGTTAAAGCATGCGAAGTAATATATAAAAAAATAATGCCTGCTTTTTATACTTTTTTGAGCATACTTAATGGTAGAATACAGACCTCAAAAACGTTTAATAGATTATGTTTGATACAAATTATTCCAGAAGATGTGACTGATATAGAAAGAGTGGCGAGAGAGCTAGCTTATTGTTCTGAACTTCTCAAATTAAACAAAACAGAGTTAACATTTCAAATACATGATGAAACGGTTTATCCTACAAGTTCAGCATCTAGCCTTGCAAAACTCTTGAAAAAGGAAACTCTACTTCAGTTATTAACAAGCAAAAACACTTTGGTCGAACAGAATAAACATCAAGCTCAAACAGCTCATTCTACAGCAGATAAAAAGCCACTCCCCCCAACCAGCCCTTATCCGAGTTACTCATCAAGGAAGAGCTGGTGCAGCTGTATTATTTTCTAATTAATAGTCGGCTCTGAAATATATCTAACATTCTGTTCGTTAATACAATATAACGATTTGATACATTGGATTTCGACCAGACATGATAAAGTAGCTCTATGTTTTTTGGTCGAACATGGCGCTCACAATGCTCAAAAATAGTCCA
>VSKX01004440.1_pt1 | contig 21951 bp, 27 predicted proteins | sample 4799481 | NCBI WGS metagenome assembly VSKX01 (sample SAMN12179537, study PRJNA552185) | sponge metagenome | biome: deep-sea hydrothermal plumes; feature: spots directly above weak diffusing fluid; material: sea water; isolation source: sponge from the Swan site of a hydrothermal vent ...
GTCATGTGCTTTGATTCAAGCATGTCATGCTTTGATTCAAGCATGTCATGTGCTTTGATTCATGTGCTTTGATTCAAGCATGTCATGTGCTTTGATTCAAGCATGTCATGCTTTGATTCAAGCATGTCGTGATAAATCTCTCCCGAAGCACTCTGTTATTGTTGCATAGAAAACATGTTTGGGACTGAGAGAGCAGTGTTCACTATAGCGAGAGTGTCCCTTATTAAGGGCGTCCATTAAAAGGGAGTCGACTATGATTATTATCTACCTCTCCACACATGTAGGAGGGATGTAAGTTCACTCTGGACATTGTCACCTGTTTCCAGCTCCAAAAAAGAGGGAAAGGTGGTTTTAGTCGCCCTGTGGGCTCGAGTAGTGGTGTACAGTACGACCAGATTTAATCTACTGCATGCTCTGAACACATCGCATTGCTTGTAGAAATCACATTTCACACCCAGAACACTTTTAGAGACCTGATTATGTGTGCTTTTCTAGTTTGTATAAGAAATTGTCCTTTTTTGTGTACTCTAGTTTATTGTACCCCAGCATTATTTAGTAGCTATGCACGGCTGAATAATTATTATTTTATGTTCACAAAAGAAAGAAAATTAATGGTTAACGTTTGCAAGTAACTAAGACCTATCATACGTATTGGTCTTAGCTATAGCTACTATACAGCAAAGCTAAGAGTTTTTGCATGGTAATGATGGCCACGGTTGTAGCCTGGGGCTGGTAGGCAACAGCAACCACTCTCTCTCTCAGTTTTTAGGAACAACCTCTGACTTGCACCGGCCCTCTGTTTACAGTGATGCTATCGCTACTGGGCAGAGCTCAATCGTTCCTCAATGGTGTCACATGACAAAACAGCCAACGAATCGAGCAGCTTTTTGTCTCGTCGAAAACGAGTCAATCGCGACCATATGCTTCGCACTCTACTCCGAGTGGAGTTCTTCTTTTCGATTTTTGTTGCCTCTGTGACAACAGGCTGCTGCATTATGACAGCGGATATAGCGGTATGAAATGCTTCGAAAATGTTGATATTAACAGCTGAAGAAGTCTCCATGTACGTGCAGTCGTGCTCCGTGGCAACGTCGAGTGCTTCGCTGTAAGAGAGGACTCGTTCGCTGCTACGCAGATCGCATTTTGTTCCCACGAGAACGGTCGGTAGGGAGGAGGCTTTCGTTAGTAGGTCACGGGCTATTGTCAGCGACGATTGATTCTCCAGGGAGAACACTACTAGAACTGCATCCACTAGACTCAAATAGTTACTGCAATCGCTGGAATTCTGCATGTGGAGTAAATAGGTATAATTATGATTATGGATATAATTTTCTAAAAACAGCATGACAATGTATAGCTACAAGCCAGCTAGCTAGGCAGCTATAGCTAGCTACTATTGACATGACATTGCTGCACAAATATCTGTCATGAGCTACTGATGACTATGTTTAATACGTGGTCTCACACACCTCTCCAAGACCAGCTGTATCCAGAATGCTAACGTTGACAGGTCGACCCTCCACGTCAGTCTCAACACAGTACTCGTCCTCCAGTGTGGGATCATAATGATGCAGAAACCGACCAGTGATGTACCTCACTACCATTGCACTCTTTCCGACACCTGCCGCGCCCAGGACGGCCAATTTCACCTTCTGTACTGTAGGCATCATACTCAGTGCACGGGTATAGGTATATATAGATAGAAACTGAAGAATTGGTTAGTTTATCTCTGTCTGGTTTGCTCAGACGTGGCACTTTTATAGCACTCCGGAAATGATTGTGCGCATGCTCAAAACATTTTGAGCATGCGCAATAATTGCAGTGTTATACACACGTACGTGTACTGCAGAGATAATGGCGGCACGTACTGCCTGTTTATATAGCAAGCTGCTACAAAATAATTATACTAAACGATACTACAGCTCTGGATATCTTACATTCGTCTGGCGAGCATACATAATTATGCTCACCAGACTAATCTTACACGTGCTCAAAAGCACTTCATTCGGCTAATAAGAAAGTAAATATTCACAAAAGCAGCAAGAAAAATTAGAGCTACAGTATAATATAACTAGTAATAACAATAATGATTATACAGTCATTGTCCATTCATTGTTTACAATCAGTCGAGCCTGGGCCTCTTAGCAGCACTGCCCTCGATTTCTTCCTTTTCTTTTTCTTCTTCCCCTTTTTTGGCAACGGCTTCCTTGACCTCCTTACGCTCAGCGGGGTTTGGCAACGGGTCCACCCCCAACACCAGGTGGAGCTTCCTGAAGGCTATCAGCCTCAGGGCATGCTGCAGAAACACACAATAAATAAGGGCAAACAAGGACACCACAAGCAACACGAATCAAAATAGCAAATTTTAACGTTACAGCATGTTTGCAGAACACAAGCAAAGTAAAAAAACACGATTTAAAAAATAAGCAATTTTAACTAACTGATATCAACAAGTACAAATTAAATTGATTAAATCGGCCCAGCCTTTGCCAAGCCCTCCTGTAGTTGGTGAATAACAGTCCGGGGGCAGCCAAGTGGTGTTCTAATCGAGTGGCCATTAGCTGGTTAGTGTTATGACCATTAGCTATTGACATTGTGTATATAGACCGCTATAGTGCTATTGACTATTAGCACTAGCGAACTATATGTGTATACAGTACATGCACACCTGGGCACTGAGAGTTATGCTGGATCGCTCGGTAGCAGTGAGATAGGCAACTGCATCTACTGGCTCCTTCTCACAGGGGTCAGCCAGACCACGACTGCCTGTACGTGCACACACACACACAAAACGGTTGAGCTCAGATGAGGTCCGACATGCATGCACGCTTCATACAAATGCCATCATCAGCCTACAGTTAATTTTGCTGAATCCGTGCAAAACACGTGCACTGATTTGGTAGGATTCGTGTATGCATGTCATACCTCCTACTACTTAAAAACGCAACTACATGTACTACTTAAAAACTGAGAGCAAGGTTGTGTATAATTATACATTACAAAACAATGCACACATTCATGCAGAGCAACAAAAAAACTGAGCAAATTTAGTCACAATCAGATATGCTATGCAATCGAGGGATTTCAACCATGCACCCACAATATACCGTCGTTACCACGAGCACTATCCACACCTACCTGGTAGGAAGAGTCCTGAGGCAACGCACTCCATCACTCTCCGGAAGAGGTCCCCAGGCTGAATGTAAGTGGGGTGACAGGAGAGGGCACACTTCTGCACCAGTAACTCCAACACCTACATGGACAAGGAGGACTTACATGTACCGTAATTATAGAACCAGAAAAAATAATTACTCCCACTGTACATGGGACAGGGTAACAGTGTACAACTAGCCTCCCACTGTACACAGGACTGTACTGCCTCAGTGTACAACTAGCCTCCCACTGTACACAGGACAATACTGCCTTCCACACACATGTAACAGTGTACAACTAGCCTCCCACTGTACACAGCTTCCACACACATGTAACAGTGTACAACTAGCCTCCCACTGTACACGAGACAATACACTGCTTCCTTCCGCACACATGTAACAGCTAGTGTACAACTGTTCCCAGTAGAGCTAGTGTGCACTGACTGGCTCACCCAGGACTCCAGCACTCCCCAGGCTGGCACTCTTTGACACAGATCCTTCATCACTCTCAAAACAACGCCAGTGGCATTGGGCGTGTCTCGAGACGTCGCCTATGGGTACACAGCAACAAGCAGTAAACTACAGCACAATAGATATCGAGTATTCTCCATGATCTATTGTTTTTATCGTTAAGGTTTGCAAGCGCTTTGCTTTAATGTACGGTGTACCTAGTGTGCAAGACTGACCAAGCACCGCTGCCCCGACCATCACCGTGGGAACCACATCGCTATGGTTACCAGGATGCGGCGGCAGAGCGGCAGTGCTGACACCAGTGGTGCAGAATGGGTGAGTACGAGAAAGCATTTTTTGCAAACCTTGAACCATTTTGTGTGTCGCAAAGCAGCAAGAGCGGCCACGCAAAACTGACGCCTGAGGACTCCCTCTGTCTGGTCGGCTGAAGAAAGGGGCGTGGTCACCACACATATCACACAGTATCACAAATGTAGCATAAACAACATGGCAATACTTGACTTCTGAAAGTGTAATTTTCAATAATAATTATACATAGTCAAGAGCGAAAGATATACACACTGTACATGCTATAAACAACATGGCAATTCTTGACTTCTGAAAGTGTAATTTTCAATAATAATTATACATAGTCAAGAGCGAAAGATATACATACTGTACATGCATGCACTCAACCCACATAATTATCATAACATATAGAATTTTACAAAAGACATTTTACATGTCAAAGATATCCAGTTAAGCGATCATGTCATAATAATAATAAGATGCAAGCACATGTAGTAATGGCCCACCCTTCCTCAACACTACAACAAAGTGCTAGCAACCCATTATTAATGTACAGAGGTATCCAGGCACAATGTCATAAAGATGCAAACACATAGTAACCGGAACACCCCTCCTCAACACTACAACAAAGTGCTAGCAACCTATTTACACGTCACCAGGGGTCTTAATGGACATAACAGACTACTGACAAACGTTCTCACACAAGCACTACAATAGATCACTCTGGATACGGACATCAGAGAGAAGTCCTGATTGCATTTAGGCGTGGGCACGGACGGTAGGTAATTGGCAACAGCGGCCAGGAAATTCATTCTAAGGGCTCACAAAGTGTCTAACAAAGGTCCCACTATCGAGAGCCAAGAATCATCGTACACTCCACATGCAATCTGTAAATCACGCATTAGAGTTAGTTCCCTATACACTGGGATTTTTGAATGGAAAAAATAATTGGCACATTTTTGGCTAATGCATGGAACAGAAGCATCCTGTTGTTGTACACCGTCCCACCTCTACCGAGTGTAAGCCTAGTGGACATTTCAAGCAACTGAGAGCATTTATTCAAAACAGTTCCGAGAAATGATAGGGTGGGATGGGAACGGAAATTGGCTCCTTAACGAACAGTAATATCCACGGAAACTAAGACAAACCAAAAAATGCTGTCCTACAAATTAGATAGAGAGCAATCAGCCACAAAAGTGATTCGTAGCCAACAAGCAAACACTGTAACACATCACTGCTACACAATGAACACAGACGAGTCTCCAAGTGGTAGCTCTTAATCTAATTAAAGCACCGGCTCGAGCGAAGCAGAGAGAGAGCGGTCAATGGACATAAAAGAGTGTTGTCGGCTACAGCTGCCCAGTGGGAAAACAGTGTGCCTTAATAAGGAGACAATGTGCAGACAGACAACATGCATTGATAGACAGAGTTGGTATGCTAGACTGACAAGTAAGAGGGTGGAATGAAATTATTGGACCTATCCCAAATCCTCAAACAACACAATAATTATACAGTAAAGACAGAGAGAGAGAAGGAGTAAATTCTCTATCTACATGCACTGTGAGGGAGAAGGAGTAAGTTCTCCATCTACATACAAAACAGAAAGGCTAGCAGCTGCAATTTATGGGGAAAAATCAAAAATAGCAATCTACTGTGTGGAGAAGCTCCTGTATGTGATAACAGAAAGGTCATGACCTTCAGGCAGGGTTTCATCTATTTTAGAGGGAGAAGCTACGCTGTGTAAAAGATTGAATTTTTTGGGTGGGAAGCACATTTAACTACATGTATGTGTCATTATATTAGAGGGGAGCTGGGTTGTTTGGGAGGGAATTTTCCCCACCCCCCCCACACTGGATGAAACCCTGCAAGGTATGCAATTATTCAACGAGTGAGTACATAATTATCGTGTTCCTGACAGTGCCCCTCACCTTGCAGCTGCTGCGCTGAAGGCTCGGGCCTCATCAAAGTTGAGGAGAAGAGGACATTCACAGTAATGCGATAATCTCCCATTTGAGTAATGATCGTTATTGTGGCCTGATCTGAAACTGGTGTAGCATTGTACACGTTGCCACCCTCTTCCTCACACACCAAAGCCTGTGTATGTGTAGGGAGGGGAGGGGAGGGGTTAATAATGCAAAACTTGAATGGCCTTTTTGGTTTTGAAATTGGTCGCTCCAAACTCAAGTTAGAGGCTCTCAAGTTTTAGTGAAAAACGCAAGGCAATTGTTATACAATTTTCGACATATTTTGACCTGTCACAGAACTGTGATCTGAGCATATCATCTGAGAGGCCTACCAAAGAGCTATTGAATGCATGCTTTAATTTTAAAATCGGACACTCCACTCAAGCTATAGGCTCACAAAGTAAATAATTAAGCACTACATGTATCCTAAACTGCTGACAGTCAATACAGTCTCCATGAACGTGCGTACCTCAAACCGAACAATTAGCCTCTGGAGAATTATGTTGAAGAGAGTGATTGTTGGTTTCTTCTCACACAAGAGAACTAGGTCAGTTGTACACTCTCCCTTGAGTAGGAGGTTGTGTGCAAACGCTCCCACACGCATCACACCCTTGAGCTCTCCTGCAACAAAGAAGCACTCACATAATACCTTAATTAGTCAAGTACGTATTTGAATGTGCAGGTATAAAGGAAATATAATGAAGGAAATAGAATAAAGGTGGTGAAGATGCCTCGATGTAAGACACCAATAGCAGCAGTATAATTATCTATAATGACATTACTGTCCAGAATGAAAAATGCATGCACATCAATGCAGCACTGACGCAAGACAAATGTTTTTTTATTTAATATTAATGCACACAGTAATTCCTGTCTACTTACTGAATGATTCGTCGTTGACATTTCCGCTAGCAGTAGTTGCCTTCTCTTTCATGAGGTCATCAGAGACACCTTTGAGCGACTTCTCTATGTCCTCCACTACTCCATTCACAGCCTTCCTCTGAAACACATACCAAAATAGTTAGGCACCTTAGAACGTGCAGTGTATTTTACAGGGCTTTTGGTGCTTTTTCGTAAAAAAAAAAGTGAATCGTGATATGTAAATCTACTATTGAATACAGGTAAGCAAATTTCTACAGTTTGAGAGTAACGATTCACTCTTTTGCGCTCTTCAATAAGCGTCAAAACCACCACTTGGATAATTAGATTGCATACCATAATTTTATAGTGAGATACTTTCGTGGCCCCAAAATTTCACGGATCATCTAGTTTGTCAGTCATTCGCAGGTTATATTTTGGCGAATTGACACGTGACGGCGGTTATCTGAGATGAGTGTCACTAGCGCGGATAAATTTTGGTGGATAAATTTTTCACGGACAGTATAAAAACTGCTATATCCGTGAAAAATTTAGGCCACGAAAATATCTCGCTATACGGTATCTCGAGTATAACTCCAGCTTACCTCGGGTGGTGGCGGGTAGACCAGTTTGTGTCTGTCCAGCACAAGGATGTCATCATGAGGATCGTGTTTCTACAGGAGAGAGAGAGAGCTCTATAAAGTCTATACACACCGCAATAAAAACAGAGGCTACACATGTTCCAAAGTATTGCAGAATCTTTGCCTAACCCTAACAGATAGATGCATTAACCGCCCAATACGAAAACAAGAAAGTTTGCTAACGCCCGCTGTAAAGATTCTGCAAAAACTGTACACATGCTACAATAACATGTACCAAGGTGCACATTACACAAGAGAAGTGTCTACTCACAAGGTCAGGAGTCATACTGGCATCCCAGCCTCCGTCCCAATCATCCTCAGGGTCCTTTTCCCCTGCACTCTTACCACCACGGCCACCTTTCCAGCCACCACGTCCAGCAATCTGCTTCCTTTTCTCAATATCTTTCTTCTGCAGAGTAGTAGATGAACAAGTACAAATATGCATGTACGTATGTTTGAGAGGACGAAAGTTTGCCAAAAGGAATATCAACTTGAACTAAGAAGTGCATTTTGTAGAGAGTAACTCAGTTAAGACACTATTCGAATGCAAGTTTTCAGGAAATCCTAAATTTACTCAATTTCTGGGGCGATGGCATATGTACAGTAAATATCTACAGGAATGTACACACGCGCACTGCACCTGCGAGCTGGTGGGCTCTACATAGAGCTCCTTGTCATACGTCTTCTTGAAGTTGAGTCGATGCCTGCGGCCCTTGATATGAGCCCACTTGGCATTGACATCGTTGAAGTAACAATCGCACATCTCACACTTGAACGTGGCGTGTGGGAACTTGGGATCGTTCGTTACGGCCTTGACCAGGTTCTCGCCTGTACGAGAGGGGGGGGGGAGGAGTCAGTCTATGATAGTGGGAGGGGCTTACAAATTATTTAGGAGGCGTACGGATACTGTTACGTCAGGAACAAGCCTCCATAGCAATTTTTAAAATTAGGCACCCGTGTAGAATATTAACGTGTGTGTTCATACTAAATGGAAGGACTTACATAAAAGTTTTATTTACACAGGTTTGTTGTTTGCCTAACTTTATCCAAAATTGGTATAAAAAGCTCTAATTTTGTTATTACCGACAGGATCCACTTCTTTGACCGCTTCTTCTTGTTGTTTGCTGTCATTGTTAGTGGCAGCTTGTGGCTCTGCAGTTGATTGTGGCTGTTTGACAGTGGGCTGCTGAGAGGCGGCTTGGTTCGCAGATGGTGGATATAGTTTGACCCCTGCCTTCTCTTCCATACCCTTCGCAGTGGATTGAAGTGTTCGACCACCCACAAACACTTTCCTGAAAGAAGCAGAAGAATGTTGATAGAAACTGCAGCTTTCCTTTCAACAAAATTATTACACACAATGACCAGTTCGTAATAATATTATACTGTGTATAAAAATTTTGCAAAAATTGTAAAGGTCTTTAGTAACAATTTGGCAATTCTACAATAAAGCCACTTCTTTAACCACAAACAATTGCACTCTTACTGTTCTGATCCAGCCAGTACTTTCTTGCCAGCGTCGTTCTCAACCAGTTTCAAGGCAGGAATTGGTTTCCCTAGTTTACGATGGAGAATAAGCACCTTCTGATGTTTGCTGCCCCTGTTGTGGGCGTCAAGAGCGTCTCTGCTGGAGCACGTTATGTCACACAGCTCACAACGAAATGGAGTAAACTTCGTGTTACGATCACGCTGCGTTGGACTCTGCTGCTGAGCTAACTTTTTCTTGTGATGCTTGCCCTCCAAGTGAGCTTTTTGTGGCTGCGTGCATGCATGTATTATACTGATGACCTTTACCAAAGCATACAATAAAACCTAGATTCGCAAATTATGACGCAATATCAGAGGAGGTTGGTCACGATTGTTAATAATTTATATTTGCAACCTACAAAAGTACCCAACCCGCTGAGTCAGCAGTTTCGTGCAGTACAGAATGAAATGGAGACTCAGAGAGAACAAGCACCTCAAGGAAGACACTTAAGAGGGTCTACTACCACGTTAACCCCCCCCATAGGTCTCTAAAGAGAGCCCCTCTTAGAACGTAGCTAATGGAATGCAATTAAAATCATGTGCTCTTTAATGTCCGTGACCAACCTCCTCTGATGCAATATAAAGCCACACTACACTAAATACCTCACACCTACAAAATGTCTCACCTGCAAACCTGCAGTGCTTATCTTGCAAACCTCGCAATAGAACACTTGCCCGTTGCCAGTGGATTTCTTGTTCCACCATAGTGGCTTACCGGGCTTCTCAGTCTGGTGTGAGGTAGGGGCCATCCACGGTGGCTTGTAGGGGGTCTTTCCAGCAGTAGACTGAAAATTGGGAGTGGTGTTCTGCTGGTAGTTTGGGGTACCAGCTTGAAAGGGATTCACGTAGTTTCGACCAGCGTTCTGAGTGTAGTTCTGAGCATAGTTTTGAGTAGCTGGACTTTGATAAGAAGTGTACGTGCCCGAAGCAGCAGTGGATTTGTTAGCCGGCGTTGTGGGGTACGAAACAAGGGACTGTTGTGTCGTGGGGGTACGCGACTGCGTGACAGCTGTGGGCGTGTAGACGGGAGGTGTTGCGGTGTAAGTGGGAGGAGTGTAGCTCACAACAGGTGTTGTGGGAGTAGGGGCCCGAGCCGCTTGCTGCATAGGATAGTACGAGCCGTACTGTGGCGCCGTCTGGTAGCCATAGTAGTTTGCAGCGGCCACTGGAGCACTTGCTTGGGTACTGGCGACTGCTGTTTGATAGTAGGAGGTGGCCGTTTGGAGGGAGGCTGCAAGGCGGGGGAGATCAGACTAACTCTATGTGTACATGCAGAGACAGACAAACAGTCGGCTCCCTCAATAACAGACCCTTTTGATCCCAGGAACTTTGCTCTTTCTTATTACCGTAAGGGTACGAAATTTCGAGGGGGATAAATTTTCGAGGATAGTGTTCTGACCGCGAAATGTTAACCCCGTAAATATTAATAATTCGCACGCCATCGCCAATCATTTTCATTGCAAACACGAAAATAAAACCCCCTCGAATATTTTTTAAGCACAGATTTGTGAGAAAACGCGAAAATTTATCGCCGCGAAATTTCGTACCCTTACGGTATTGAGGAATACTAGAGTAAACATGCTTGGGACTGAGAGCAGTGTCGACTATCGTGATAGCGGGAAATTTTTGTTTCGTTATCAGGCCTTGGAAGGGTATTTTTATTTTCGTGGTCTTATTTTCGTTATAATTATGCCCTGAGCACATCATCGTCATAGTAGCAATTAAGATTTTTTTTGTGGTTAATTTTTCGTTTTGGCGTTTTGGGGCTCTCCGTAACAAAAATAAAAATTCCCGCTATACGTATAAGTGCTATTGGTAGATTGTACATGCACATAATTTTTTTCCTGTGCCTGTTGTTAACGCTGCTCACAAAAGGACGCTAGACTTTCTTGCTACCTGCCTGTTCCTTGGTGACAATTGAACTACCTAGCACTTGCATGTGTTAAGATGAGTGGGCTCTAATTAGAAAGACAGTCACCAGCATGGTTATGCACCAAGAAACTTTTAGCTTATATCCCATAAGCCATAAGTCTGTACCGTCACGTGTCAATTGTACAACAATTCTTCCCTTCACACAGACATTTAAAAAGAATTCAAAGAGTGTGCACCATTTAGAAATTCCACCTAAACTCACACGACTGACTGGGAGCAGGTGCCCTAGTGACAGACGTGGCTGCTGGGGCAACATACGACGTGGCTGCTGGGGCAACATACGGCGTGTACCCAACAGAAGGAGCAGCTGGAACTTGACTCACGACAGGTCTGGGAGGAGTGGCCGCAAAAGGAGATCCGTAGCCATAACCATATCCGTAGCTATACTGCTGAGCCATGCTGCAAATGCACAATGATAGATGAATCACAGTGCACGGGATACTAACCTGCAGTAACTTCTGAGCCTACTTGATCCCAAAAACACTTGATATAAGCACGCAATCAAACCATGTGCTTTTTTTAAGTCTCGAATGAAACCGCGGCTAATAATCGAACTTATGCATTTTGATAAAATAAAAAGATGACCCGTACCGACCTCGGAGCTCGATCAGATGTTGTGCGCATGCGCCAAATCATTTAACACATTCTGATTCTGAGGCTAGACAACCAGGCATTGGCTAGCTAGTGTGAGTATAGCTAATATACAGTAGATAAAAAAGAGAAAACCAGTGCATTGTCTGGTATCTGAGGTAAGGTACTACTATATTATAATTATTATTATACTAGTATTACTATTATGCGAGGTATTTTAATTATAGGTATTCTCGTCACTCATGCTCCCATGTAAACGGTGAAAAACTAGTTCTAGATCTAGATCTGATATAGCTAGACTATACACACTTTGTCTTTGACCATAATAGCAATGCCGGAATAACCTCATGAATAGCACGATAAAAAGAAAAAGTTAATTTTGGTTCCACTCCCTTTGTCAAAATCAATAGAACTTCAATTTAATACAATGAGTCCTCTATATGTATTTTAGAGAGTCTAAGTGTCCAGCTGTAAGGTCTTCGAGACAAAAATCACGAGGGTCCAATAATTATAGAGAGTAACTGCCAGTCCACTGTTGAGGTGTCAAAGCTCAATGATCATGCTAATCAAATATTAAACTCAGAGCCAGTAATAATTAAACCTACGTGCCTTTACATTTACGTTGTTCTACAGCAGTTCTCTCTATTAACGCCATGGAAGAGGTGTTGCTCTATACTGAGAATATTGGGTTGGCAACTTCTGAAATAGAAGCCGCTGGAGGACGAATATCCATCCAAATGGGCGACAATCTCCTCATCACAAATCTCCCTGCTGAGGTTGCTGCCAACCTGGAAAGATTTCAACATTCTTCAGCTCAAGTTCCAAGTTCTGCGTCACCAGCAACTCTCAGCAACGTTGAAGTGTACAAGATGCAATGTGCAAAAAAGCTTAAGCCCCAACCGAAGGTTCAGAAGTGGACAGAGAGAACAGCTCCTATGTGCTTTCCACAACCAGAAAGTGACTAACTAATAATGTTGTAGTACCTATATACCAATAGCAGGATAGAGAACAACACACTGTGAATTTAGTATAATTACAGCTAGCTACTTCTCCAATTGAATACATTTGTGAAAGTTTATCCGCCCTCTAAGTGGTGTTGTTAGTTAACCATGCCCAATTACACACACATTACCAAGAGTGTACTACTTCAATGTCAAGTAAACTCTTGACATTGCTCAATGTGACTAAGGCTTCATATTAACTTTAATTGTCTTAATTTGTGTGCACATTGATCACGTAACAAGTCTCCACACTGCATTTATAACCCGAAAACCATCGATGTGGTAGCTGTTATGTCAGACTTGTAGGATCTAGGAATATGTGACGTACCGGAATATTTAGTTGTTGTTTTTTCAGATAGAATTGGACTCGACTTGTCATGTTCAATTGCAAAACTACAATATACATTTTGTAGCTTTTGAAAAATATCTGATACTTGTCTTAGCCGAGTGACGCAATCATGAATGGTGTAATGAACTTTGAGGTTCTTTAGTGAACTTTTTGAGGTTCTTTTGCAAATTACTGCAATAAAATGCAGCCACACCTTTTTGTTCTTGAAGGGGCTTCATTCGGCTCCTCTGTGCAGATGGTAATCTTACTCGTCCCAGACTCCCACAATGATAATTAATACACAGAAAGGATGCGTTCCTCCGAACACAAATTGTTGATTCACTATACAGTTAATTAAATGTCTATTATAGAATAGCCCTATTTGTTCATAGTTCTACATTCTTTGATTTCTTCTTTGTCTTCTCTTCTCCGTCAATTACGGGAGGATTGGTAGCGTTCTCCTTGATGTACGCAATAAAGTCAGCTACTTCCCGACCACCCTACACAGACAACAACAATAAAATGTATTCGCGTTCACCTGGTCCACGGAAGTAAATATTATTCACTGATAAAACATAGTGATCGTTTGACTGTCTACAAATTTTTGAAGCAATAGTTAGACGTGGGGTTTACAGAATGATACTGGAATTCATCAAAGTATGACCAAGATACAGTGCAAAAACGGAGGACCAGGTGAACGCGAATGGACTTTAGTACAGTACACTCTAAGGCGTGTATTAATTTAGTACACACACACACCTCGTATTTCACAGGACTGTCTTTCGCTCCAGCAGGCACCCAAAACAGAGTTGGGAATCTGTTTGTGTGTGTGTGTGTGTGTGTGTGTGTGTGTGTGTGTGTGTGTGTGTGTGTGTGTGTGTGTGTGGTGTGTGTGTGCGAGCTCACCCTTTGACATCGTACGCAGGTGGGTAGTCATTGGAAGTAGCATCAGTCTTGGCTATCACAATGTTAGGATCTCCACTCACCTGCATAACAGCATGACATCATAATAATAATTACAGTGCAAATCGTATCTAGAGTTTCACCTTCTCTCCCAGTTCCTCAAACTTGGGAGCTAGAGATTTGCAGTGACCGCACCACGGAGCATAGAACTCAATCAGGACGTCTTTGGAAGCATCATTCACAACTTCCTCGAAATTCTTTCCTACAACAACCTATAGAAAAAACAGGTATTATACAGATAGCTAGTACTTCAATAATTATGTTATATTCCGTGTAAGTATTAGCAGACACATAATTATATAACTATAAAAAATTGCAATTGGTTATTGAGTGAGATCCACAGCACAAATAAATGTGAGCTTACGGTGACAGGTCCATCATTATCCTCGGGCACTGGCTCTGACTTGATGTATAGCTCCAACTTCCCATCAGTATACTGTTGCACAAACTCTCTTAGATTGTCCACACTACACAGAGAAACAATAGTCAATAGCATGGGGGGACATACAACAAAACAATACATATTGATTCTTACTTTACGGGTTAACAAAAAAATTGGATTCTCAGTTGAAAGAATACCCTCCCACCATTATATTGTAACTTTGTGAGTTACCTGAAATCTGTTTCCATGGAGTATTTTCCCTTGTCGTCGTAGATACCAACAGCAATAGCTGCACTATCAGCGCCCAGGTCTGCCACCTCCTTAGCAAAGGTTGCCTTGTCAGACACAGAGAAAGTGATATCCTCAAATTCCTTGGCAACCTTGATCACTCTGTTTCTCCAGTAGTTGCTGCCTTTGGGATTGCGCACATAGTCGACGTCAAAGTACACCACTACTAGTGGCTTGTTGAAGGACTCGGCATTGTCAGCAGTACGAACACCAGCCAGACCCAAACTATAGTGACACACATACGTCATGTCATCATCATAATAATAATATGAAACACTAATGTCTATGCAACTTAAGCCTGGTTCACAATGTGACGCTAGAGCTTGTGTAGCGACATGAGGGTCCAGAAACATTTTCTAGAGTACAACCTGGGTCTACTCGAGCAATCTCCAGTGTCATATTGTGAACCAAGCTTTAGTTTCCGACTAAACAGATAGTTATCAAATTGGCTAGTCTTATATTCACTCAGGTTTAGTAAAAAAATATTGATATGTACTGTAAGTTGTGGGAGCTCACAAGTTGTTCTTGATGAACTCCACAATGGCACTGGTGGTAGCTTTTCCTTCATATGCTAGCTGAGAGGGCTCCATCTTAGTCACCATCTTAGCAGGTTGGAAGATCACAATTTGACTGTCAGAGAAAGAAGGCCAAAAGTTAGCTATAATACCCGTGAGAAGAGAGTGCCACTTACTCGTTGTAACCATACTCAGTGGCTGTGGCAGCATCCACAGTGAAGATAAACTTAAAGTGTTCTCTCTCTTGGTTGGCAGCAGCCTGGAACGCCTTGGCCAAAGCACTGGAGCCGTCAGAGAAGAAACCTGGGTGGGTGCACTACTCATAAAAATTGCTAAGCAAACCACCAAAAAGACCTACTGAAAACTTTCAAAAATCGGACACTTCAAACTCAAGCTATGCGTCCTCAAAGCTATAGCTGATGATTTAGCCGCAGTTTTAAATGCCTGTAACTTGAGTTCTGTTTGTACTATTTCGGTGATTTTATGATTTTATGAAAGCCCACAAAAAACTCTATAAGATGGTATGTTCAACTCAAAAATTTTCAAACAGCCCGATTTTGACAATTTCACCCATCTATAGCCCACGATTTTTTTCAAATTTTGGCTCATTTTGATCCGAAAGAAATTATTTATCTGAACATATTATTTAAAAGGGCTATCAAAAGGCTACAGAATGGATGTTTTAGTTTTGAAATCGGACATTCTAAACACAAGTTACGGGCCCTCAAAGTTAGCTACCGATAAAAGAATACTCGCTTATTACCAACAATGCAATGCTCTGTAGACTTCTCCAGTTTGTTTTTTAGCTCCTCAGCACTGGTCACCTCTACTGAGCTAGGAGCTGACTGTTTCTTCATGTACGACACAATACCATCTGTGTACATTCGTAGTAATCAGTACAGTAAAATACGCATATACACACACCTTCAGAACGAGGGCCTTGATAGTCAGCACTAAACTCTCCGCCACGAAATATCTTGAGCGTAGGGTAACCGGACACTCCGAATTGTGAGCAAGTTCCCTGATTCTCAGTACAGTCCATCTTGGCCAGAGGGACAGGAGGGTCTGCCTTTAACAGCTCAGTGGCAGCTATCTCATACTTTGGAGCTAGACTCTTGCAATGACCGCACCTACAGACAAGCACAAGTACCAACTCCCTCGTAAAGGACGCCCCCGATCGATAGGGGACACACTCGCTATAGTGGATACTGCTGGCTTACAATATGATACTACACTGGAATAGAACATAGTTCTATTCATGAGAAACTGACGCTACGATAGCTCCAGCATTATAGCGTGAACCAGTCCTTACTCCTAAAACATGTTTACTGTATTCGAGGACAAAGCTCCTGGAACCAAAGTATCTGTTGTTGAGAGAGTTGACTGCAAATACGTACATTGTAGCTACACTTGTTCATGTACAACAACATAAGCTAGCTATGTTTAATATGTTAACCCTAATACCATGGAGCGAAGAACTCCACTAGCATGATGTCCTGGTCAGCTGTTTTTGACTTGAAGTTACTGTCACTCAATTCAATCACATCACTTGCTTGAGTCATTGCAATGGCTGCCAGTAGAAGGAGCCCCAGTAAACGTGTCATAATGGCGTGAAATAGTACAGTTTAGTGTAGGACGAGGTCGAGGGTAGTTTTGAAGAGTGAATATGTTTTTTTAATTAATGCACCTGGAAGCCACATTTGCACCCACGTGGCGTAAGAGACACGTTGGCCAATCAAATCACAGCACGACCCAACACACTAGCTTGTCACAAGCTACATAAAAGTATTAGTTTTGGTATGTTTTTCAAATTCATCACCAATTCAGAACACAGCAATTGCATATAGAGCACAATTATACACAAATGAGTGTCACTGAGTTAGTCTACCCCTCCAGACAGAGCTGCCTTTAACTTTTGTCTCTTGAGTTTCTTTTGCGATACTTTCTTCTTTTGAGTAGTGTCTTCCTCTCCCTTGGGAACGGCCTCATCCTTCTCCACTAGAAACATCTCTATATGGCACGGAGATGTCATGTAGGCTGCATGGGAAAGGGACCATTTCCATATCAACAATTGGCTAGAATTACTTTATAATTATGTGCATGCCCAAACATTATTCCTTCGCTAACTGCCTAACCCTAAAGCATGGTTCACAATATGTCGCTGAAGCTTGCGTTGCGCCTATTCCTTCGCTAACTGCCACCAATATGTCGCTGAAGCTTGCGTTGCGCCTATTCCTTCGCTAACTGCCACCTAAAGCATGGTTCACAATAAGTCTCTGAAGCGAAGGAATAGTCCTTCGCAAACTGCCACCTAAAGCATGGTTCACAATAAGTCGCTGAAGCTTGCGTTGCGCCAGCAGCGTAGGGTCACCCACGCACTATTTCAGCATAGCGTCTGCATTGCATCATACTGTAAACCAGGTTTAACACACTGTGTTACTATGTACACTCTATACGAGAAAAGAGTGTTCAAGTGTCTTACGATTGATTCTGCCGTGGGCCCTGTAGGTCCTTCTCCTCATTTTGGCCGCCCGGTTTACTTGAATGTGCTCGATGACCAGTGCGTCAGTGTTCAGCATCTTCACCTCAGCATTGCTCTCAGCATTACGAAGCAAGCCCATCAGAAACTCACAGCTCTTCTTAGGCCAGCGACCTTGTGACCCAGGAGTCTTGAAGTTCTTTGCCTGGATGTGTGTGAGCGGGGAGGTGTATATAGGTTTAAGATCTAATATGATGCTGGACCCTACGTAGTGTGCATAATGTTTAGTAAGAAAGACATCAGTACAAATGGCAGGGGTTTTGTAGTGCTCTACAAGAGCAATGACTGCTAATTATTTTTGCAATGTCACTAGGTAGCGCAAATTTAGAACGACATCTTAAAAAGAACGGTAGCCTAAATACCTGTGCCTTCCTGCCGACACCTCCACTGAATCGTCTGAAGGGAATGATTTGCTTCTTCTCAATGACGTCACCAAGATAACGTAAAGCTTTCTTCATATGCATGCCCTTGATGGCCTGAGCCGTCTCTCTAGTGTTCTTAAAGTGAACTCTGAGGTCTTCACCTCGGGCCTTACAAGCTGTACAGTTGCGTAGCTTATGACACAGCAGCGTACAAGTAGTACAACTTACATTTACTTGTGTTTTCTGGTTCTATGGCGTACCTACCCATCTCTAACTCTGCAAACAAGCAAAGTGCACATTATTCTTTGATTCAATGCCTGAGCTAAAGTGCCTAGGCCTACACACGTACAGATTATAGCAGATTTTAACATACAGAGCGACCACATGGACTCACCTTCTTGTTGTGTAGAGAGAAAAGAACACGCATGCGCATTGGAGTAAAGTTTATAGTGCGCGATAATAAAAGTTCACAAAACAAAAAATGACTACCCTCGGAGAAGAAAAACAGCCTAGTTTTGAGGAGCTTCCTGCTCTACCAAGGTCTGAATGTCACTCAGAAGATCGCGAAGAGGCTACTCCTATTGCAGAGCAAGCGGAGGCTCCGTCAGAAGCTACGCCTGAGAGACTGTGTGACCCGTTTCTCAGCAAATTTGCTCAAATGATGAATCACGACAATGTCTCCGTAGTCCTGGACGAGCAGGCCCACATGTACGTTGTAAACACTCTCTTTACAGTTATGTGGGACCCTCTATTATATGCCCACACATCACATACACATACCTATCGTCTCTCTCTCTCCCTCTCTCCCTCCCTCCCTCCCTCCCTCCCTCCCTCCCTCCCTCCCTCATTACCGTACCAAATTCCATGATAATGTTGGCTTTTGTAGGATGTCAGTGTTTGAAGTCGCCAACGAGAAGATTGCCAGTGTGAACAGAATATCAGAGCTCAACTATCACAACATGGCTGTGGACCTGCGGCAAACCACGCGAGCACTGTCCACCATGAAGAGAGAACTGGACTCTATTTTCAGAAGAATAAGGTGACGCCTACTATTTCTATAACTAAAAACTGGCTCTACTTTGACTATTATATCGATATTGTATTTGTTTTTGTAATTGTAATTCTTATGTAGCAGCACGATATTCTATTCTCTTGATTGTTAACACTTAATTCTGTATACTTTATTCCTGGCTCTCTGTCGTTGTAGTAAAATGTCCTCACTACACTCAGGTCCCTCAAGTCTGTGGTGGCCAGTCAATATCCTGTTGCGTACACTCAGGCCGTGGAGCAGCTGGCCAGCCAGGCCACTCATAGCGACGAGGAAGAGGACTGAGGTCTGACGAAAGAGAGCTAGAGCTCTTGTGGCAAGAACTCGAGCTCTAGAGCTCTAGAGGGACCGACATGCCTTGCTCTTATTGTATGAACAAAAAGGTATCGTGATTGGTTAGCTAACTAAGTATTGATCGATGGACTTTTGATTCCGTTTCCATAATTCTCATTCATGTGTTTTACTCAATTTTTATGACATTTCTCGTTAATAAAATTATGTCGGCTGGTATAGGAAAGTACGTGGTACGTACGTACCATAGGTTTAATATAGTCATTCATACCAAACTGCCTCGAAATGGTGTTTAACAATTTATACGTACATGAACTGGTGTGAACAATTGTTAATTAAGATGAGGCAAAAAATATAAGATAAAAGAAAAAGTTTGTGGGTTGCGTGTTTTTCAGTTCAACAGAACTGTCGTCTTTGCTACATACATGTATACATACATACCATACATACTGTCATAGAAAACTTAAGTACTGTTCAAGCAAGTATGGTTAAAGAAGAAAATGAGCAGAAGTGTGTTTTGTTGACAACAGTACATTAGTCAGTGTTTATGCTTGCAAGTGACTCTCTATCTGTTTGTGTAGCAGAACTATCTCTTGAAGCTTGCTGCCAAACTGGGATTGCTTCTTTTGAGCATCTGTGAGCTGTCTTCGCGATGCAATGGAGGCCATTTTGAGCTGATCCTCCAGCAGCGACACTTGTCCCACTAGCCCTTGATTCTCTTCCTCGTACACCTGCAGTGACAGCTGTTATATAGCAACAGCATCATGATGTATGCCAGGCAACCAGGCAATATACATGATCGAGTCTTGAGAACCCTCTACTGCAAAGCCTAGTTGTTCACAATACAACATGCACAATGTAAGCTCCAGCGTCATATTGTGAACTCTGTACACAGCTTATAATTATATGGCAAGCACAACAATTCAATTTACCTCTTTTTTATGCTACATTGAACATGTATGTATGAGGTACCGTATAACACATAATGTTTCGAGGCTAGAAATTTTTGCGGATTTCAGGGTTCGCAAAATTAACTTCCGTGAATGAAATTTATGATTATGTGCGCACGTACGTCTTTGGTAAGTACATACGTGAAATTAACATTATAGCAAATACATTTCTGGAGTGATTTCGCGAAAATTTCTAGCCTCGTGTTATATGGTACTATTGCACATGTACTGTATGAGGTACAGTAGAGGACTGACCTGTGGCTTAGACATTGACTCGTCAAGTTGAGTCTGGAGAGAGTCCACTTCCGCTCTCTTCTTATAAACCTCCTGCACACAAGAACAGTAGGTACTACTAAAATCTATTCGCGTTTACCTGGTCCCCGGAAGTAAAATGTACACTATAATTATTATTCCATTATGATCTTTTGACTGGCTAATCCTACAATTTTTTTGAAACGATAGTTAGACGCGGGGTTTAATTAGAAACAGAATAAAATATCAAAGTATGACCAAGATACAGTGCAAAAACGGAGGACCAGGTGAACACGAATAGACTTTATATGCGTGCATGCAACTGTAATACCAATTCCTAAGGTCAAATTGATTTGAGTTGAACCCAGGCAGTAGACAAAAAGTGGCTCAAAATGCAGCTAACTTTTGACTGGTACGGAATCACTTAGAAGAGCTGTTTAGTTACAAGACTATTTGTGCAGGAAATAGAAAAATTGGTCAAAGTATAAGCAAGAAAATGAGGGCTCAACTCAAATCTCAGTGTAATAATTCCCTCTTCAATGACATGCAGTTGGGGGCGTGGCTAGTGAACACCCACTCACCTCCTGATTGTTCTCCAGATCTATCTGCACTGCTGACAAGACTTCCTTCAGCTCTTCATTTTCCTTTTTTACAGCCTCCAGTCCCTCAGCATTGGCACTGCCTTCCTCCCTCTCAGTCTCCAACTCTTGGACCTGAGAAAAAAAATCAAAAACATCATTTCTAGCTTTCAGATAACCTTAGGTTGTGGAAATTTGAAGCTGAGAAACTACCATGGTTGACTGGCACTACACTGCATACATGTAGACTATACACCATTTACTGTTAGTAGCAACATGTAGCCAATTGAAAACTCTACTAATGGAGTCTAACTGTAATATCAATTTCCTAAGTGGCTCAAAATGTAGCTAACTTTTGACTGGTTGGGAATCATTAAACCTGGCCTAAAGCCTGGTTCACAATATGACGCTGTTCAACGCTTACGTAGTGTCATGAGCATCCGGAAACGCTCGATTAAAACCCGGGTCTAATCGAGCGTTTTTGACACTCGTAACGCTATATGCAAGCTCCAGCGTCATATCTGAAGAACCCCGCTTAAGAAATGAAATAATTACGTACTCACCTTTTTCCTGAGCTGATCATTCTCTTCCTTGTATTTCTGTAACATGGTCTTCCATTGTGCCACGTGTTGTGTGCTCTCCTCGAGGGCAGCTGTCAGTCTGGCATTGTTGTTTTTTAGAGTAGTCATCTCACTCTCCCATTTCTTTACATTCGTAGCACTGTGTGTAAGGGGAGGGGGTTACATTTGTAGCACTGTGTGTACAGGGGAGGGGGCTACATAAAGCCTGGTTCATAATGACGCTGTAGCTTACGTAGCGTCAGTAGCTTCAGTTATAATAATAATTATGATGCTAGCGTTAAAACGTTGACGCTACGCTGGAATAGAATATTGTTCTAATCGAGTGTTACTTGACGGTAGGACACTACGTGGGTCCAGCATCATATTTTAAACCATCCTTTGGTCCTTACAGTAGAGTGCACAGAAAACTTTGCGAAGCACGAAGTTCGCGACCACTTAGCGAAGCTTCGCGA
>VSKX01076333.1_pt1 | contig 21884 bp, 17 predicted proteins | sample 4799481 | NCBI WGS metagenome assembly VSKX01 (sample SAMN12179537, study PRJNA552185) | sponge metagenome | biome: deep-sea hydrothermal plumes; feature: spots directly above weak diffusing fluid; material: sea water; isolation source: sponge from the Swan site of a hydrothermal vent ...
CGGGGCCTGACGCAGGGAGTTTTTTAAAGCTACTTCGTAAGACTCGGTATCAATACCGACTTCTCGTTGGGTGACAATACAGTTCAAATGCGGGTGGGCATATTCTATCGGGTCTTCAATACTGATAATATGGCCACTACTGTTTTGATTCCGGTGCTTGATCAACGCCGCCATTGATGTCGATTTACCGGTACCGGTAGCGCCGACAAATAAAACTAAACCGCGCTTTTCCATGACTAAGGTCTTCAATACCGGTGGCAAATTGAGTTCCTCGGCACTGGGGATAGTGGTTTCAATCCGCCGGAGTACCATTCCCGCATCATCACGTTGGATAAAAGCGCTGACCCTAAACCGGGCCAAATTAGGCACGCTAATGGCAAAATTACACTCAAAGGTATTATCGAACTCGTCTTTTTGCTTTTGATTCATAACCCCCTTAACGACCTGCATAGACTGCTTGGGAGTCAAGGGGGAACCGGGTACCTCTTCAAGCTTACCATCGACTTTTATTGTCGGACACCGGTGTGCGGTAATAAACAAATCCGAGGCCTTCTTTTCGACCATTAACTCGAGTAACGCTTTAAATTCCATTGTTCTATACCTATATAAAGAACTTTAGTGACTATTCTTTCGCCACTAAAGTAAAAATTATCGAAACATATCCTTATTAACCGCTATGCCTATAGCCGTTTTCTTATGTATCTTGCCTTGCTCAATTAATTCTTTTAAGTTTTGATCTAATGTCCACATACCGTCTTTGCGCCCGGTTTGAATCGCCGAATACATTTGTGCCACTTTCGCTTCCCGAATCAGATTCCTGATCGCCGCTGTTCCGATCATAACTTCGTGGGCCGCAATCCGGCCACCACCGACACGTTTCAGTAAGGTCTGGGATATGACTGCTTGTAACGACTCTGATAACATCGATCTGACCATATCTTTTTCAGAGCCAGGAAACACGTCAATAATTCGGTCAATGGTTTTCGCCGCTGAAGTGGTATGTAAGGTTGCAAAAACCAGATGTCCGGTTTCTGCCGCTGTCATCGCCAAGCGAATAGTTTCCAGATCACGCAATTCGCCGACTAAAATAACATCCGGATCTTCACGTAACGCCGAACGTAGGGCTTCACTAAAACCCAAGGTGTCACGGTGAACCTCTCGCTGATTGATTAAACTTTTCTGGCTCTCATGGACAAACTCGATAGGATCCTCTACTGATAAGATATGGGTATAAGAGCTAATATTGATCTGATTGACCATGGCCGCGAGTGTTGTTGATTTCCCCGAACCGGTTGGCCCTGTCACCAACACTAAACCCCGAGCTTTTTGCGTTAATTCTTCAAAGATCTTCGGTGCTTCTAATTCTTCCAGGCTTAATACCGTTGAAGGAATGGTGCGAAATACCGCAGCGGCACCACGTTCCTGATTAAAAACGTTAACCCGGAATCGAGCGACACCCGGTAAAGCAAAAGAAAAATCGGTTTCAAAGAATTCTTCATAGTCGCGCCGTTGTTTATCATTCATGATATCGTAAATCAACGCGTGCACTTCTTTGTGCTCAAATGCCGGAATATTTATGCGCCTGATATCACCATCAACCCTGATCATCGGCGGCAAACCGGCTGATAAATGTAAATCCGAAGCATTGTTTTTAGCTGAAAAGCTCAACAACTCTGCAATATCCATTAATTCTCCTTAAACAATAGTTAATTCAATGCTTAAACCTTAGTCCAAATCTTGGTTTTTTTAAAGGCATAAGGTCTAATAGACCTATTGAACCAAGAAACATCAGTTGAACGCTAGCTATATGCATAAGTTATTGAATACAATGTTTATTAAATTTCTTCTCTCTCACCCATGGGGTGAGCTGAATCCGCTTCACGGTTTTGTGAACAAATCTGGACGCGAAATCCGTGCTCAACTGATGTTTCTAGGTTAAAACCAAACTCCAAAACAGTATGAATCACCAACAACGCTTAGAATTTATTGAAACCCGCATCAAATCGGCGCTAATAGCCAGTCAAAGACCAGAAAACTCGGTAACATTATTAGCGGTTAGTAAGACCAAGCCAGCCAGTGATATCGCCTCACTGTATCGACTCGGTCAGCGACATTTTGGCGAAAACTATGTTCAAGAAGCGTTGACCAAACAAAAAGTATTGGCACACTATGCCATCAGCTGGCATTTCATCGGGCCAATACAATCGAATAAAACCAAAATACTTGCTCAAAACTTTTCGTGGGTGCACAGCGTCGAGCGTATTAAAATCGCCAAACGCCTGAACGATCAACGACCCAATAATCTGCCGCCATTAAATATTTGCCTGCAAGTCAATATCAGTGAAGAAACCAGTAAATCAGGGCTGCCATTACAAGAGCTTCCCGGTTTAATCGAAGAAGTGGGTCAACTACCCCGGTTAAACTTACGCGGGGTCATGGCAATTCCAGAACAACAACAAGGATTTGAGCAGCAACGTCAGCCCTATCGACGAATATATCAAGCGCTCAAAAAATTCGACCTGGATACATACTCATTCGGCATGAGCAGTGATTTAGAAGCCGCCATTTATGAAGGTGCGACGATTGTTCGTATCGGTACAGCATTATTTGGTGAACGCCACCCGTCGAGCACCACAACTACTTAGCGCAGCTAGTGTAAGCTTGAATCAATTGGCCTAATGCCGGCACCGCTTCTTTGACATTTTTACCGGCGACTTTACGCATTTTATCGTAGACAACGATAATCATTTTACTATTGGCCGCTTCTCGTTGCTTATCAGTCACCGCCAGTAATGATTCTGTAACAGCCTGGTCCCGAACACTTAGAAAATCAGCAAAATCTCCCCGAGTACTTGCCTCGGATTGAAGATAAGCTTGGTAGTAGGGCTCTAGCGCATCGATAAAATCATCTAAAAGTTTATTGACGAGTTTCTCCATCATCTTGCCTTCTTTTAGTTTGCCTACACCGGTAAACCCCTTACGAATAGCCATCCCCATGACACCTTTTTTCTTGTTCACTTCGGCTTCCAATAGAGACACGCAATCTGCGATAACTTGGGGACGTTTACCTTTTTTATCTAAAAGTACTTGTAATGATTCCAACATTTATTTTTTTAGTTTTTGTATTGTAGTATGTGATGAGTATATCAACATATTAATTCAAACTCATGGTCAAAGCCATTTTCTGGTTAGCCTGTTGTAGCCAAGTCATTAAACCCTTAGCCGATTCAAAACTTTCAGGCAGTTCAGGGCCTTCGAGTAATTGATATTGCTTGAGTAATTGTAATAACTGATTTTGCTCGCTAACAGTAAAATGCCACCGCTTCAGCAATAAGCGATAACCATCAGGTTCTGGCTGGTCTAATTCGCGTTGTAACGGCATCAATTCCGTGATTAATTGTTCTACAATTTCTATAGCTGCTGATATTAATTCACTAACCTTATTTGGCTTAATATTACCAACAGGCGCTTGCTCATTATCCGACACAATTTTTAGGCACTGAACCAGTTCGCCGCCGGTAAAATTAAGCGCTGCCTGATAAAAAGCAGATGCTTCCATGTCAATCAAACCATCATGACTATAGTCGGTATCAGGGCAAGAAACGGTCGTTACTGAAGTCGTTTGACACGGTGTTTTAACAATCAACGATGGATAAAAACAGCGACCATTGTCACCATCAACAATTTTATCGGCGAGCCGAATACTCGCCAGAGGTAAATCTCTATGCCCGGCGATACCAACATTGATTAGTATTGGGTTATTATCTTTGGCCAGCAGCGCCAAAGTATAGGCAACTGCGGCCGCTACTGCGACTTTACCTACCCCTGCTACCGTTAAACAATACTGGTCGTTGCTGTAAATAGCAAAGGGCCGGTACTGAATATTTTTTTTCAATTTGAAATGCGCTATTAACGGTTTAGCCTCGCACGCTAGCGCCGTAAACATAAAAATTTTAGCTGCTTTAGTCATAACTATTTTTCATTATCTGCTGATAATAAAGCGCCTCTTGTTGCTTACCCCGCTTTAAAGCACCTTGGCTAACAATCTTGGCTTTACGTTTTAACATGGTGATGGCTGCACAGCGATCCTGTTGGCTTAATGATGCTTCTGCCAAAATACTCTCCAGCGCCTGAATTCTGAACCGGTCCATACCCCAATATTTCATCGATAATTGATCATCGTGACCACCGTATTTTACGACTAAAGGTTGGTCGATAAATAACACCTGAAAACGCGCAGTAATTTTCAGCCATAGATCATAATCTTCACAAGCGGGAAGACTCTCATTAAAACTACCGACCTGCTTAAAAACATCGCGATGAATCATGATTGAAGAGGGTGACATGGCGCACAAAGGTAGACAGCGCTGAAAAATCCAGCCCCCAGTTTTGGTGTGTTTGTGCTTGGGATTTACGCGCTTGCCGTTACGAATCCAGATCTCTTCGGTATGACATACCAACAGGCCTGGTGACTGTTGCAGCAACTGTTCTTGTTGTTGTAATTTTTCCGGCAACCATTCATCATCAGAATCGAGAAAAACCAGCCATTCTGATCTACTTTGGCTAATACCGTAATTACGTGCAGCACTGACCCCGGCATTTTCCTGATAATAATAATCAACATTGGGAAATTCAGATTTGACCATGATGTCTGTGCCATCGGCAGAACCATCATCGACAACAATAATCTCATCCGGCAAGCGGGTTTGCGCGTAAACCGAATGCAGCGCCCGCCGCAGCAAAGATTTTCGATTAAAACTGGGTATTACAATGGTAATATTCAAAATAAATTTACTGCTCTGGGCAAGCAATTTGTGATGAACTTAATAATCTTGATCAATGCTTGGGCTCCTCTCTATTCAGTTTTAGTTCATCAATCTGGTATATTTTATCGTAAAATACAGGTCTTTTGCGTTAGTTTATCGGGCTATGCAAAGACTGAGATCTAAATAGTGTACAAATAATTTTATTGTGCCTCTTTATATACTTCGATCATAAGTAGTAACAATCATACAACTGAATCAGAGAAAACCGAATGATCATAGCCCCTAAATTTACACTATTACGTTCGTCAGTTTTTCCACAAATACTGGTCTGTACGGTCATTATCTTTGTTGTTCCTACCAGTGTTAAAGCCGGCACTTTCATTGATGACCGAGTAACATTTGATGTATCCTTAACTGAAAACCCCGGCGAGTCAGTCATCGATAGCAACAATAACTTTGCTGCCGACCCAGCCGTCGCCACCGGACTAGCTTCGGTCACCCGATCCGGTAACATAGGCAGCGACAACTATAGTTATGTTATTTACGATATTGATTTTTCCAATACTCCGACAGGTTCGCTAACTCCTGGATCGGTCAGTGGTGATATTAACGACCTTGATAATATCAATATTGAGCAACCGGCCAGGCAAGGAGGGGCCGTCGGTACCGGTACTTGGGGTGTTGATAGTTTAACCGGCCAAAACAGTACCCGCAATGCACTACTTTTCGACTTTACCACCACCCCGGGTTCGCTTGGAATCGGTCACTTTGGCGTTGATTTACTTGATGTTGAAAGTACAGCAACCGGACTGCTAGTCGAGTATCTTGTTTATGATAATGGTGTCTTAATAGATCAGGGGTTTATTGATTGGGGTCCTGGCAACAATGGTAATAATGAGAGCCATTTTTTTGGTTATATCGCCGAGGAATCGTCGGGGCTTTTTGACCAGATCGTAATCCTCGTTGGTGATGATACACCGGGTGGTAACGGTAATCGCGAGCGACTCGCGGCCGATAGATTTACTTTCGGTAGTGCCTACTCAGCGGTCGATTATGGCGATGCGGCCGGCTACAGCACGGCACGTCATGTGCGACTGCTAAACGAACCTCAGCTTGGCAGCAATGTAGGCGATGCAGACCCGGTCACAGCACCACAAGCCAATACGACTGCTACCGCTGATGACAGCAATGGCATTGATGATGAAGACGGTGTAACCTTTTCATCGACTGCCGGAGGCAATACCGAAATTATTGCGGCGGTAAGCATAATTAACCCTACCGGATCTAATGTAACATTATGTGCTTGGCTGGATGTAGACTTAAATGGAAGCTTTGATTTAAGCGAACGACAATGTAATACCGCTAACGACCCTAGCATTAATTTTAGTTGGACCGTCAATAGTACGCTTACCCAAAATTACTTTTCACGCTTTCGCGTTTGTGCAATTTCAGCAGAATGCGATATCCCGGGAGGCAGTGCCTCCGGCGGAGAAGTCGAGGATTACCGTACTACTTATAATCCCACGGCAGTAACCATTGGCCAGGTAGAACTCAAAGCCACTACGGTTACAAAGTTTCTATCAGAACTGAATATTGATCAAATAACTCGAACAGGTTTGCTGGCCATACTACAAGCCTGGGATCCTGATTTAGCAAATCAAATATTAAATGCAGACCGTGATACGATCTTATCTGCTCTTGAACGCTATCTCGACCCCGATGGCGATGGCCAAGTCGCTGTATTACATTGGGACACCCTGGAAGAACGCGGTACCATAGGTTTTTATGTAGAACGCTCCAGTAGCGATAAAAACTGGATATTAGTCAATGATGATATACTCCCAGGTCTGATCACTGCACCGATGGGCGGCGAGTACATGCTTGCCGATCCGGCAGCGCGTTCCGGTACTATCTACCAATACCTGCTAATTGAACAGGAAGCGAACGGCAATAGCCGCCGATATGGCCCCTATGTAGTTGAAATGAAATAATCAATATTCAAAAAAATTATCACGGCCAGTTTTTGATACCGTCTTTGACGTAACGGCTCAAGTAATGAACGACCTGATAATTTATCGGTAGAATTAAATCAGTGGCGAGATTATTTTCACAACTTCTTGGAAATAGTCTTAGGTAAAACACCATAATACTTGATAAATGCCGCACTAAAATTGCTGGCATATTGATAACCGACAAAATCTGCAGCCGTATTAACATGACAATGTGTAGACTTAAGTAACTGATAAGCTTTATTCATTCTGATTTCTAGCAACACACCATAAGGGGTATTGTTAAAAAAATAATGGAATAGTTTTTTTAATTTGAATTGATTGGTTCCTGCCCGTCTTGATAATTGCTCTACAGAAGGCGGGTTGTTGAATTCTTGGTATAAAATTTCCCTTGCCCTACGAGCTATCTCTTTATCTTTTTGACTAAATTTTTCAGTTTGTCTACATTGATCAGAGAATAAGTGACTCAATTCTGAAGCTAACAGTGTTGTCGCATGCCCATGAAACAATAACCTTTCCATCTCACTAGAAACATTGGCTGAACCTAGCTGATGCACAAGTAACATCCCTTGAGTTGTTATGGGTTTATGGCTAATTGTTTGAATAGTTTTTTTACAGAATAAGCTATTAATTTTAGCAACACTAAAATATCGGTTTAGCCAATTTCGGTTCATGGAAAAACGTACTTGCCGAATCGTTTTGTTAGCTTCATATTGTCGTTCTCCAATAGTGGCATTAAAAGTTGTTATAGTGGTATAGCCTTCATTAAAAAAAACATCGTCACCCTTCTGATTCGCAAAACAAGAATGTCCTCTTAACCCAAGTGTTACCACTAACCGAGACTCTTGGTGATCCATTTGGCTTATTACAGCTAAATCTTTGCATGGCATATACTCCGTTTCAATATAATTTAAACCCGCATCCACGGAGTAGATATTTGAGTATCCTTCACCAAGGTCTTTAACTAGCGGTTGAGATAAGTGATTTTGCTGTCGATAGACGGGCAACTCATCATTACTAATGCTCCACCGCCTGCCTAAAGTAGTTGTACCCGCCATTGTAAAATCATCAGTTCATATAAAACTATAACTCTAGCAATAATTAGGCCTTTATAAATATAGGCAAAAAAGTTTTTGTGGGAGGGGCTTTAGCCGCAAATAAAAATAGGCCAGGACTTTTCTGAAATCGCGGCTAAAGCCCCTCTCACAGAAGGTTCAAATCAAATTTCCATGATCAGTAAATCTGAAAACAGAATAAACAGCGCATCTCTTAAACTAAGACCTTGTCAAATGACACACAATATTTGTGTTAAATAACATAGTTTTATAGGCACATTAAGGCGCAGCCCTATCTCTACGTCTTGCATACAAAAAAATCTTTTTATCATAGCAATGTAGCTGGGAGTTTTCTCTAGCAATCGCTAGTATATCCTGCAAACTAACTGCCTTAGCCAGTAATCAACAAGACTCTAATTCACAGCACTTTAACTGGAAATATTGCCACTATGAAATTGTTACAAAATAAACTACCTATGACACTAAAACACATCATTTATACTTTGACCGTCTCCTTGACACTCACAAGCGCTAAGTTTGTATTTGCTGAAGAAGGTCAGATTCATGAGCTTACTCCGCTGAGTGTTGTCGCTAATCCGGTTATTGAAGAGAATCACTTAGATGAGTTCTCAAGTATTTCAACGGTTGTTACCGAAGATCAAATTAGAGATCAAAATGCATTAGATCTCGCCTCGGCACTGCGCCGTACTCCGGGTGTGCAAATTACGCGTTTTAACCCGGTCGGCTCATTTGGTGGCAACGAAGGCGGTGGCGTGTTTATTCGTGGCATGGGTGTCAGTCGTCCGGGTAGTGAAATCAAAACCTATCTTGATGATATACCGTTGTATATGGGTGTTTGGGGACATCCTTTGCTCGACCTCCTGCCTATTAATGGCATGGAATCAATTACCGTTTACAAAGGCCCTCAACCTCAGATTAATGGAAATAACTTCGCTTCCATTAATTTAACCAGTAAACGTGCTTATGAAGATGGACTACATGGGAGTACACGCATTTCAGGAGGGGTTTTTAACACTTTTAGCGAACAAGCCGAGTTGTCCGGTAAATTTGGCGATGTTGATTTTATGCTAGCACACGGCTATGCCCGATCGGATGGCCATAGAGATGATGCCGATGGTGAGTTAGCCAATGTAATGGGTAATTTAAATTACCAGTTGAACGAAAACTGGTTAATAGGCACTAGCTTTTTATATACCAAAAATACCGCCAGCGATCCCGGTGATAAGCGCTTGCCAAAAGCGGCTGTTGCACCGGAATATGAGACCGAAGCCGGTTTGGTTACGCTCAATTTATCGCACGAATATGAAAATTTTCGAGGCCATTTGAAGCTTTATCATACCACCGGTGAAGGCAACTGGTTTGATCACCCTAATAACCCGCCCTTTGATAACAGGATCACCGATACCTTAACTGATTTCGATACCTTTGGATTACGCTTTCAGGAACAGATCATCCCCTGAGCTGGAGGCACATTTACCGTAGGGGTCGACAGCGACTGGTTGCAGGGCGAGGTCGAGGACCGGATAGGCTTGGCCGCTGTCAATGGTCAATACGATATATCCACATTCCGGATCACTTCCCCTTATTTTTCATTCAGCCAATCGCTAGAACTAACTGACGATTGGAGTTTAGTTCCCTCTGCAGGCATACGCTACTACACTCATAATATATTTAAAGAGCAAATTGGTCCCCATGCGGGATTGTCACTGGTATCGGACAAACTGACTTTATATGTCAACATTTCAAGAGGTGTGAGTTACCCGGGTTTAGAAGTCGCTACCCTATCGCAATTTATACCGCCGTTAAGAGATACTTGGCAACAGTTAGAACCAGAACAAGTCGATCATGGTGAAGTTGGTTTTAAAGCCAAGCCATTTGAAGCGACTGAAATTGACGTCAGTTTTTTTAACGACCGGATTAAAAATCGATATATTTTCTCTTTCCCTCCGGCAGTGGCGTCACCAACTTTTACTAATTTTGGTCAATACACAATGCGTGGCTTTGAAATATCTGTTTGGCAAGGTCTAGGTGAAGACTGGAGTGTTTTTGGTGGTTTGACTGTGCTTGATCCCAGTATAGACAATCTTCCTTATACGCCCAAACGATCTGTCTCTGCAGGCATAAACGGCAGAATTGCCGGCATTAATTTAGCCATTGACTCTCAGTATCAATCAGAAACCATTAGCTCTAACCGAGCCAGAGCCGGTGGCGCTATCAATACCGATAAAGTCGATTCCTTTTTTATTGTTAATGCCAGAGCCTCTTATCCGATACCAGCACTCGGTGAAAAAGGCGAAGTATTTATCGCCGGGGAAAACCTGACCGATCAAAAATACAGTTTTCGCAAAGGTTATCCTATGCCCGGCATCTGGGGACAAATTGGTTTTTCAGCCAGTTTCTAAAAATCTCAGGTGCTATTAGTAACATTGATACCATCTTGATTAAACAGTTACGGTTGAAAGTGATGTTGTAGAAATTATGTGTAGGAGGGGCTTTAGCCGCGACCTTAAAAAAGTCCTGGCCAATTCTTATTCGCGGCTAAAGCCCCTCCCACAAAAACCTTTTACCCAAGAGTTTACTGGTATCACATCACCGTTAGCCACACTCTGTGTAAGGCACTCGTATAAATTTGAATTTAAACTAACTATATGTCGACTAAAAACATCTATACAAGCTTGTTAGTATTACTGTTGATTTTAAATGGGTGTGTAGTCACTCAAGCAGAAAATAATCAGATTTCAGAAAAAGCTATTGTCATTCGTGCAGATCGAATTTTTGATGGCCAGAGTTTCAAAACAAATTCTTCCCTATTAATCGTCGATGGCGAAATTGCTAAAATCAACACCCCGGCTGTTATTTATGATCAAACAGCAACAATAATAAACTTAGGCAATGCCACATTATTACCGGGATTTATAGAACTGCACGCGCACCTAAATTATAAAAAAGTCTCGGCGGAAACGGTACTCAAACATGGCATTACCACAATCCGCGACCTGGGTGGAGTCGTACATCAACCTTATGGTGGCAATGGCACCTTACGGGTGTTAACCTCGGGACCCATTCTTACCGCACCCGAAGGCTACCCAATTTCAGTACTTGGCGACAAAGACATTGCCATTGCTGTTGCAACAGAAACCGAAGCGCGTAAAACCGTTGCCAATCTGATTGCAGCAGGAGCGGTTGTCATCAAAATCGCGTTAGAACCGGGTGGTGAAATAGGTGCACCCTGGCAGTCCAGTCATGGTCATGGGCATAAGCAAAACCACCATAAAAACAATACACCGCAATGGCCTTTATTATCAGAGCAAATAGTCACCGCTATCGTTGACGAAGCACATCAATTAAATCGAAAAGTAAGCGCTCATATTGGTGAATCCAGAGGCGCAGAAATCGCCATCAATGCAGGCGTAGATGAATGGGCACACATCCCTTGTGATGTTATTCCGGAGGTTTTACTTAAAAAAGCAGTTGCACAAAAAGTAAAATTTATAACGACAATTGATACCTTATCCAAGTGTTCAGGTATTTCTCATAACACAAAAACATTAGCTCAATTAGGAGCAGATTTATTATATGGTTCTGAAATTGCCCACCCTGATATACCTTGGGGAATTAATACACAAGAACTATTATATATTATGGGGCTAAGCGATAAACCATTCGTTGAAGTATTACAGATGGTTACTTCAAAGGCGGGGAGACACCTGAATATCCCACTGTTAGGAACAATAAAACACGGTGCTCCCGCTGATATGATTGCAATTAAAGGAAGTCTAGCAGATAACTTTAAGGCCCTAGAATATCCGGATTTTGTTATGTCTGGTGGACAAATTGTCGTGAATAATTTTTAAGTGGCGTTGTCTTAAGGTATGCTCAAAAGAATCAAAGAAATTAATGTTAATCGTATTGATGCATTCCGCTGAAAATATTTCGAGCTCAAGGCTGTTTAGCTTTAACCTGGCTAGTGGTCGAAGCTTTGGCTTTAGGAATTGATTGCTTGGGTAATTTGACAGGTGATGGTTTAGGTTGTTTCTTTACAAACTTATTTTGTAACTGATCGAAAGCTGATTTCAATGTTTTTGCCATAACCACTTCACTACCATTAGAAACGATAATCCGTACTAATTGTGGAATCTTGGTACGCGTTGAAACCATATAAATGGGTTGCACATATAACACCGAATTCCCCATAGGCTTAACGACCATACGCCCACGAGCCACTTTAGAGCCGTGTTGATCCCAAAGGGTAAACTGCGCAGAAATATCCGGGTCTTGGTCAATCAACGCATCGACTTGTGCTGGCCCATTTATTTGGATTTCCTTTTGGTATTTGAATACGCTAATCCCGGCATGATAATCACCGCTACACTTTTCGTGATCAAGAACACTGGCAACACCAATCATACTGAGATTATCACGATTGACCGGGGTCATCGGGTTTAATAACACAAACTCCTCTTTACCATTACAGAAATTAAAATCGGTGGTTACGTAATAGGGTTTAACTATCCGGTCCTCAACTTTGGCAAACTCCCACGTCTCTGCCTGTTCATAAAATAATTCAGGCTTGGTCTGGTGGTATCTTGCATAGATGCGCATCTGCTGATAATAAAAATCTCTGGGATAGCGTAGCTGCTTTTTCAGTGCTGAGGGCATCTCACTCAAACTTTTAAACACCCCGGGATAAGCCCTGCTATAGGCCTTGATGATGGCATCCGATTCATCTGCTATATAGTAATTAATGCTGCCATCATAAGCATCCACGGTAATTTTTACTGCATTGCGGATATAATTAAAGCGCTGGCGTCTTCCAGAAAATTCGTCAATTGAAGGCGTCGATGCCGGATACCAATCTGATAAAGTATAAGCATCCAGTATCCAATATAGGCGATCATTAGTAATGACTAAGTAAGGATCATTATCCAGGCGCAAAAAAGGCGTCAAGGTGTTGACTCTTTCGACAATATTACGGCGAAAACGCATCTTACTTTTTCTGGAAACATTGAGAGAAAAGAAGATTTTTTCGTCCTGAAAATAAGAGGCAAACAGTAACTTACGAAAAAAGGATTGGATCGGCACACCACCTTTGCCGGTATAATTTCCCGACAGTGCGGCATCATCGCCGGAAATCCCTAACACGTCTAACTTATTGGGAATAATCGCATAGGCATATTTTTCCTGGCCATAATAAATATCGGGTTTATCAATTTTAAAACCAATATCTGAATGCAAATTTAAATCGCGCAGATACCATTCAAGAGGCTGACCGGCATCCTGAGAGGTCGGTGTAACGACAGCCCCATAACCGTGGGTATAGCGCATATGTTCATTCTCCCAGCTTTGAGCTTCACTCGGCAGGTTCCTGAAATTCAATTCCCGAGCAGCTAAATTCACCTGGGTTAGATGACCATTTAGAAAATATCGCGCCTCGTCTACATGTAAAAAGTTGTAGTAAGGTCGTATGCCCTGTAATTGTATAAATGCATCGACTAATAATTCACGATCCCACAAAGGAATATTCTCAAAATGTCGTTGATTTTTCCATGTGATGATATCTTCGGTCGGATCCAAGTCAACCGTCGATTTAATGGTTTTAACCTTATCGAGTTTATACGCCGCCAATGTCGACTCGATATTATTTTCCATATAAGATTTTTCGGTTTTAACCGGATTTGGCTGGACGATATATTTATCCATAAAGTCGGGAATAAAGCCTACATTTTGCAAGCCCATAAAACTTAAAAAAGCCACCATACAAAGTGCTATCGGCCAGGCACTGCGCTGACCACCGGAAAAAAAATACACGGCTACCGACAAAGCCACAGCCAAAAATGACAATATACTCAACCAGATCAACGGTAAGTAATAGCGCAATTCAACAAACCCAGGGCCAAAGAATACCGGTTTATGGCTGTCGCTATAAAGCAAGCCAAAACGCTGCAAAAGTAGGCCCCAAATAACGAATAAAATCACAAACCCCAGCAACACCATCAAGTGAATTTTAGCGCCCACCGGATAAGCCTGCTTTTGGTGGGGAACTAAGTGATGTACCAGCCAATATAACAAGGCGACCATGGCTAACAATATCGTCGCTGTCATCAATAATTCTTTCTGTATGATTGAGTATATTGGGTAAGAGAACATGTAGAAGCTAATATCATTACCAAACACAGGATCGGTAACCCCGGCTGCATTGCCAAAAAAGAACAAAATTGCAAATTCCCATTGCTGATAAAAAGGCATAGCAATTAAGATGGCAAGAATCAACGACAATGGCACATAAACCCTCAGCGAGCCGGCCATAAACAAATCTGCGATACGTCGGGAGCTTTCTTTTTTATCTAAATCAAGCATGACCCCATCTTCAGTATTGAGGCCTAAATAACGCGAAGCAATCCAGAAATGGAAAAAGAAAATGGTAAAAAAGAAAACCGTGACACCGCCCGACAAAAAGAACCGGTATAATAGACGTAACCAAAAAAAACCTTCAAACCCGACCGATCGAAACCACCACAGATCGACAAACAAGTCGATAAACACAAAGAAAAATGCAATGTAGATCACAACGACTATCGCCGAAATGCCGATAATAATAGGTAGTAATCGCAATTTCACTTTGGCTTCCTCATTTAGTTAGGCTTAGGCAATGGCCAGATAATATTATTTTGTATCGTTAGAATACATTCAGTTCATCAATAATACTGGATATATTTGCTATTCTACTTTAATAGTTTAATCCCTTGTTTCTTATAGTCTCGAGATCGAATCGCTATAGTGGCTTTAATCAAGGTACACAAACTGCCATCTTGTTGATAATAGCCATACTCAAAACTCGGCGTACTACGGCCTTTTGCTGCCAACTCATCCGCTATTTTTTGTTCTTGTTCTGAACTAATCGAAAACTTAAGTTCCAGACCATGGGTACCTCCATCACGCTGGAAATCCAATGTTAACGCTCGGGTCCAAACCGCATAATCGGGAAACAATTTAACACAAGCCATCGCGGCTATCGGATCGGCCAGACAGGCCTGAAAACCACCGAACAAGCTACCTCTGGGATTGGTCGATAGCCAAGTATGGGGTAGATGAATTCTAATTGAACGCCAGTCGTCAGCAAGCTCCAACACCTTAATACGCATCAACCAAAAGGGCGGGTACCATTGTACCCGTTGACGCTCATTCAAAAAACGGTTATTCCAGATTAGTCTTCTTAAATTCATGTCTTTATCTAGTGGTGGTCAAGAGGCTGTTACCAGGCTTTTACTAACAACTTCGTAAACATCTTTACAAATTTCAGGGCTATTGATAATTCTCTCCAGCTGGATGGTCATTAATTTCTGCCTGTCTTGATCGTACCGCCGCCACTGGGTCAACGCGCTGGACAAACGCGCTGCTATCTGTGGGTTAATTTTATTCAGTACAATAATCTGATCGGCAAGAAATTGATAGCCTTGCCCGCTTTCAGCATGAAAATGCAGTTGATTACCTTGGCTAAACGCGCCAATTAACGAGCGTACTCGATTCGGGTTTTTTAAATCAAACGCCGGATGCGACATTAATTCTTGAACCCCGGCAAAGGCATTATCCAAAGTACAGATCGCCTGGATGGTAAACCATTTATCAACCACCAGGGCGTCATCGCTCCATTGTTGATAAAAGCTATTGAGACATTGTTGTCTGGCCGGGTGCTTGCTATTGACAATAACGCCCAACGCTGCCATTTGGTCAGTCATATTTTGGGCCGATTCAAACTGTTGTTCGGCGCACTCATAACTAGCTGAATTATCCAACATTGACAAATAGCCTAAGCAGCAATTTTTCAAACGCCGCCGACCAATAGCTTGACTATCAAAACGCCCGGATTCTTCCACGTTATTTTCTTTATACAACTGCCAGAGCGAATCTTGTAAATGTTCTGCCAATACTCGTTTGACAAATTCCCTGGCGCGGTGAATCGCTTCAATATCAATAACGCCCATCAATTCAGCTAAATATTTAGTCGCCGGTAAGGTCATCAATAATGATAAATAAGATAGATCATCCCCAGACCGTACAAGCATGGCCTCAAACGCCGATAACATAATCGGATTGAGCTCGAGCTCTCGTTTGGCACGATAATCGGCAGCCAGTCCTAGGATTAACGAACTTGCCAGCTGTTGCCCGGCCTCCCAACGATTGAAGGTATCAGGATCATGACTAGCCAAAAAGGCCAACTCTTCGAGACTGCGGTCATACTCAAGCTTCACCGGTGCTGAAAATCCACGCAATAATGATATGACCGGTTGCTCGCTAAGCCCAGAAAAAGTAAATGACTGTTGTTGCTCGGTAACTTCCAAAACCATTTCATCGACGCTAGCCTCACCATCAAAACTAAAGCGCTGCACCGAACCATTTGCCGCGATAAAACCAAGTCTGACTGGAATATGCAAAGCTTGTTTTTGTGTTTGTCCTGGGGTCGGCGGACATGATTGTTGGCACTCCAGTGTCAATGTTTTCGCGGTCTTATCATAGTGGCTATTAACAGTCAGTACTGGTGTTCCAGCCTGGGCATACCACCGGCGAAATTGTCCTAGATCAATGGCATTGGTATCTTCCATTGCACGAACAAAATCGTCACAGGTAACCGCCTGACCGTCATGCCGTTGAAAATATAAATCTGTGCCTTTACGAAAACCTTCGACACCGACCAAGGTATGAATCATACGCACCACTTCGGCACCTTTTTCATAGACAGTCAGGGTATAAAAATTATTGATTTCAATATAGGAGTCAGGCCTTATTGGATGCGCCAAAGGTCCGGCATCTTCGGCAAATTGATTAGTTCTGAGCATGATCACATCTTCAATACGCTTCACCGCCCGGGACGTATGGTCGGCAGTAAACTCCTGATCTCGAAATACCGTCAAGCCTTCCTTGAGACTGAGCTGAAACCAATCGCGGCAGGTAATGCGATTACCGGTCCAGTTGTGAAAATATTCGTGGCCAATTACGCCTTCGATATGTTCATAGTCTGAGTCGGTGGCGGTATCGGGTCGCGCTAACACAAACTTGGTGTTAAAGACGTTTAAGCCTTTGTTCTCCATCGCGCCCATATTGAAATGACTGACGGCAACGATCATATACAAATCGAGATCGTATTCGCGACCATAGACCTGCTCATCCCAGCGCATGGCATGTTGCAGCGACTGCATGGCATGATCGCATTTATTAACATCGTCTGCTTCAACAAATATTTCCAGTGCAATATTGCGTCCGCTCATGGATATAAAATTATCCTTAATCACTTGCAGCTGGCCGGCCACCAGCGCAAACAAATAGCACGGTTTATTAAACGGATCTTGCCACGTCACCCAATGCCGATTATTTTTTAATTGACCATAAGCAATTTTATTACCGTTTGAGAGCATCACCGGATATTGATCCCGGTCACCAATAATAGTCGTGGTATAGCGCGCCATAACATCGGGCCGGTCGAGAAAATAAGTGATCTTACGAAAGCCTTCGGCTTCACATTGGGTACAAAACATACCCTTACTCAGATACAAACCTTCGAGTGCAGTATTAGCTTTGGGGTTAAGATGATTTTCGATGCGCAGCGAAAATGGACGATCTTGAGGCACTTCGGCAATCACCAATTTGTCATCGTCAAGCTGAAATTCTCCCGCACTCAACATAACACCATCCAACACCACGGACTTAAAAACCAATGCCTCACCGAGCAAAATTAATTCACTGCCTCGCGCCTGGCTTTTCGGGTTACGGCTCATTGTCAAATTCGCGACCACACGAGTATCTTCGGCATCAAGAATAAAATTCAAATCAACCGTTTGAATTAAATATTCGGGTGGATGATAATCTTTCAGATAAATGGTTTGTGTATTCGCTTCGCGCATAAGAGTCAAACTTCTTGTACTGAATTATTTTTATAAGCAAACACGGCCACCAGCAACCAGGCTAATAGCAGTGCTACACCACCAATGGGTGTTATCGCACCCAGCCAACGGGCGCCAGTTATCGTCAACAGATATAAGCTCCCGGAAAATATAATAATGCCGGCAAACATTAGATAACCGGCCCAACATAACAATTTGTCGGTCGGTACTTGCCGTTGCAAAACGGCAATTAAACCCAAACCCAGAGCGTGCCACATTTGATAATCCACAGCAGTTTTATAAACCGCCAGCATTTCCGGAGTCAACACATCGCGCAGTGCGTGTGCGCCAAAAGCACCAAAAGCGACACCGGTCAAGCCACTGATTGCTGCTAAAAATAGCACGTTAATTGCCATGATTACTCTGACAGGCGAGGCATTAGTTGTACTAAATTACACGGCCGGGTTCGATAATCCAGTTGCTCTTTGATTAAATCATCCCAGGCAGTTCGGCAGGCTCCCGACGAGCCAGGTAAACAAAATACATATGTCGCATTCGCCACACCGGCTATGGTCCGCGATTGTATGGTCGAGGTTTTAATGGTTTGATAGGAGATCATTCTGAACACTTCGCCAAAACCATCAAGCACTTTATCGAGTAGCGGTTGAACCGCTTCCGGCGTACCATCGCGTCCAGTTACCCCAGTACCACCCGTGGTTAAAACTACATTAATTTCACTATCGGCAATCCAGCCAGAAACCGCTGCCCGAATTTGATAAATATCATCGGCGACTATTTTTTTCTCTGCTAACCGGTGTCCAACCTCTAATAATCGTTCTACCAATACCTTACCCGAGACGTCATCCTGCTCGGTTCGGGTATCTGAAACCACCAGTACCGCTATATTCAATGGCATGAATTCCCTGGCCTTGGTCATTATCATTACCCTCTTCGGTTAAATTGTTTTGTTGACAATATTTGATCTCGTATTATAACGATATCCACCAATAACAGGGAGTTGATAGCACTATTCAACCTAGAAACATCAGTTGAGCACGAATTTTGTGGAAAATCTGGGCGTGAAAGACAAAAAATAGCTCGAAGGGAATGGCCTGAGTCCTTGTCGAGAGCTATTCTGCAGGATTTCGCGCCCAGGTTTCTTCACAAAACCGTGAAGCGGATTCAGTTCACCCAATGGGAGAGAAGATATTTATTAAGCATTATATTCAATAACTTATGCATATAGTTAGCGTTCAACTGATGTTTCTAGGTTCAAGAGATTTTAGGCAACTGATTGCCTAAAAATAGTGTGTACGCCAAAATTACTAAGCCTTGCAAAAAAAAGCCCAGTCCAGATTCAAATAAAATCTCGCTGCCTTGTACCTGCAATTTTTCATTAAGTCTACTACCGAGCAACAAACCTAGCTTGCTGGCTAGCCACTGAAACAACAATACTATTGATAAACCTATTAACAGATCACTTGCCGGTGGCAAATATTGCACCAAAACCTCGGCATTTATACTGGATAACATCCAGTGCAGTAATATTTGGCTGGCAATAATCACCTGTAAAGCCAAAACCAAACCTTTAAATGATCCTACTATCGGTATAACAGGCAACAAAAAACCCAAGAAAATAAGGCTATTAAATAGATTACTCAAGGGTTTAGCGTTTATTGCAAATAATTCGGGGTAATTTTGTTCCACTGACAAACCGTACAATACCGGATAAGTCAAAACCATAAATAACAAGGTTAATCCCGATTGTGCGAACGGGTAAGCAAATAAATCCACTAGGTACTCGTAGACAGGGCCGCCGTCTGTTTTTTCAGTTAATGCCGCCACCAACCAAAGCACGAGTGCTTGTAATAACGCAATCAATATCAACGTCGCAAAATAATCGACACTGAACAATACTTGCCAATAATTCACAAGATTGGGTTAACTTTTAATTTAACACCAGAAAAAAAGCATCGCGTCCGCGCTGAATATTAATCAATAAAGACCCTTGTGGATTGGCTGCTTTTTGCAATTCTTGAAGGCTTCTGACTCGATATCGATTTGCAGAAGTAATAATATCACCTGGTCGCAGACCCGCGCGCCAAACATGCGATGATGATTTCACTTTACTGATTAACACCCCTTCGACCTGATCTTTTGAGCTGGTACTAAGCACTGTTCCTGATAAACCATCATGAATTTTTTGTCCCAGCAGAAAAACATTCTCCGGCTTACCGATCTTGGCTCGCACCGACAAATTTTTAGTGCCGCGTAAAATCTCGATATCGATCTGGTCACCGATTTGTAATAAACCGATTATATTTCTTATTTCATGGCTGCTTTTTATTTTTCGGCCATCAATAGAAATTATTATATCTCCGGGCTCTAGCCCTGCTATATCGGCAGATGAACCCGATTGGACCCGGCTAATCGCCGCGCCATGATTGGTTTTAAGCTCAAAAGCCTTAACTAATTCCGGGGTTAAATCCTGAGTGGTTACCCCCAAAAGCCCACGTTTAACTTCCCCGTGTTCAACCAAGGAGGCCATCAGGGTCATTACCATATTACTCGGAATAGCAAAACCAATACCGACATTACCACCGCTGGGCGCTAAAATTGCGGTATTAATACCAATTAATTCGCCCCGCAGATTAATTAGTGCACCACCCGAATTTCCCGGATTAATCGATGCATCGGTCTGAATAAAATCTTCATAACCTTCAATACCGAGGCCGGTTCGACCCAAAGCGCTGATAATACCCGAGGTCACCGTCTGACCTAAACCAAAGGGATTACCGATGGCAACAACAAAATCGCCTACCTGCAAATTAGTTGAATCTGCTATAGCTAATTCAGTCAGATTATCGGCTGGAATTTGAATCACGGCAATATCAGCTTCAGGATCTTTACCAATTAATTGCGCCTGAAATTGCCGACCATCGTTAAGCGTCACCAGAATTTCATCAGCCATATCAATGACATGATTATTGGTTAGCACCAAGCCCTTATCCTTATCGACTATAACCCCGGAACCTAAACTGTTATTCCGGCGCTTTAGCTGCTTTTTCGGTAGCTGATAAAAATGCCGGAAAAAAGGATCTCTAAGTAAAGGGTTTTGGGTAACTTGGATATTTTTTAAGGTCGCAATATTAACCACGGCTGGCATACTCTTATCCAAAATCGGCGCTAATGATGGCAATGCCTGGCCATTAATAGCAACGGGTAAACCAGCGACCGCTAAATAACTAAGCAGTAACCCAATAATTGCAAACAATCTAACCATTAATTTTTTTTTCATTTCAAGTATATCCATGATGAATGATCAGTTTTATCAGTATACTACTGACTTGAATCATCTTAAATTTTACGTTTATTTAATTTTTTATCGGTAGCAGCCTATAATATAGCTAGCAATGCCGAATCGAATATCAAACTGCAAAATAGACAGCAATATTATCTAAATGTTTAATTCGGTCTTTAAAAAAATTATAACGCGCACAGTAAAGATTCACATTAAGCTTTGTTAAGTCCTTACTATGCCAATTAATATCTGGGCAACTTATGGCTGTAAATCATAACTCTGAAGTAGGTCTTGGGATTCGCAAACGGATTCCGCTTAATACTATGCCTGGACCGCTTTTCGAAACCCTGTGTAAATACTTAAACGTAGAAGAACAACCTGCAGGCTATCAATTATTTGAACGCGGTGAAACAGTAGAAGACCTATTCTATCTGCTCAAAGGCGAGGTCACACTAAAAGCCGGTAATTTTAACATCGAGACCATTTCTGCTGATAGCGAATTGGCCAACTTTGCCCTGGCTCATCAAATACCCCGAAAAATTGGCGTTGTTGCCCACAATCCAATTGCTTTCTTGCGCATTCCCCCTAAAGTTATTCAAAAACTCCAAGAATCTAGTTCCAATGTCGACCAAAGCTCCATAGTCGTTGAAGACGGCGATGAAGCTCCTGACGATTGGATGACCCGGTTACTAAAATCACCTATCTTTCAGCTGGTGCCCGCTTCCAATTTGCAAAAAACCCTGATCAGTCTGCAAGAATCCGAAGTAAAAGCAGGCACTGTTATTGTCGAGCAAGGCGATTATCCGGGAGAATTTTATTATATAGTCAAAAAAGGGAAATGCTCACTGACCCGAAAG